>Ga0153937_1000052_pt1 | contig 46830 bp, 44 predicted proteins | sample TSNY021MetaG_FD_104680 | JGI IMG/M metagenome (GOLD analysis project Ga0153937, IMG submission 104680) | Attine ant fungus gardens microbial communities from New York, USA - TSNY021 MetaG | ecosystem: Host-associated > Fungi > Mycelium > Unclassified | place: USA: New York, Robert Murphy County... | reverse complement strand
TGCCAACCTCATTATAGAAGAGAATTAAACGGTCTGCTCAACAAAGCGGCAAAACTGTTGGTTTATACCGGCACGGATGCTCACAATGACCGTGCAGTAAGCTCTAAGCGAGCGGTATATACAGCTGCCATGGGCAGATGAGCTTCCAGCTAAGTGTCATAAACCACGCCGCTGAAAAGTGGCGTTTTTAACTAGGCAAGCGGATGGTTTGACGTTTACGAATTATCGCATTGGTATTCATATGCATTCACTATAAGGTATGTGCGTTTTCCTAGAATCGGAAGATATTGGATTTTTCTCTCATATGCCCCATGCTTGTGTTCAGAAACAGTACCGCATTTAGGACATTTACAGTTCTTGGAATTGCTGAACAAGAATATTCAGTAGATATCCCAGCGGCGACTAATATAATTAGGATAGCCACAATTCAAAATAAAATGATATTATGGCTATTTATAATCATTCTAGTAATTGGAATCCAGGCTCATACCAGACACTTAAAATATTGGAACTTAGTTTTTGCATCTTTTTAATTTCTCTTGATGCTTTATAAATATCTGTATCCAAGTATGTATGCGGAAGCGTAGAAGGTTCATGTTTTTTATCGCCAGAGAGGGCAATAACATTTTTCGTCTTGTCTTTTAATAGCTTGGTGTAATTGTCATGCAATAGGGGACACTTGGCTTTCAATAATTTAGGAATGTTTGAATACACCTTTTTGTTAATGATATCTGAAGCCCAATAGCCAGTGATGGTTAAGTCGTATGGATTAACATATATATGGTTGTAGTAATCAATGTCTATAATGGCACCATGAATATTTCCAGAACCACCGATGGATACTACTTCAGCTGCAAGTTGCTTTTGTATGGACGTGAATTTGTTCAACGGATTTTCTATACGCACAATCGTAGCATCCATTCTATCGTAATAATAGTTTATGTCTTTTATAGCTAATCTTTTCAAAGCACCACCATTTAAAATGGAAAGTTGATTGCGTTTAGATTGATGAATGAAGCAATAATAGCCATTCTTTTTTAGCATATAAAGAATATTAATATTCCTTGTGAATTGCATCATGATATTCTTACCATGATAGAAGTTTATATATTGCTTCTTGGTAATTACATGAATTCCATCATCATATTCTGAGAACCAATCATATTCATCTTCTAAATAAAAATATTTGAAATGAGCGTTTCCACGTTTATAGCCCATTTGATTATCAGCATATACCCTATAATCTCCATCATCATAGAAATAATTTCTATGTGTATGGCCACTCACATAAACAAATCCAGAGAGTTGGTTGTTTTGAGAACACCAATCCTTTTGGGGAGTGTGAGTGAATATAATTACATTTCTATCATAAAGAGTTTCGGTAACAGTATTATATAAGTTTTCAAAAGCCCTGCTTTCAGCAATCTCTTGATTTCTATCAATGGTAAATCTGTATATACCATCGCAGGCATTAAAATCGTCGTTAAAACCTGAAAATGCCAATCCACCAAATAGGATTACTCTTGCAGATTTTAATTTTTCTCTAATGTTTTCTTTAGATATGGACAGTAGATCATTAGTGCTAATTTTTTGGATGCAATTATCATCATCTTTATAAAGAATATTGTTCTGAAGTAAATACATTTTATGCGCTACTAATACCATTTCATATTTCTGAACGATTTCTTCAAAAGAGCAATTAGGAAAGTTCCATAGCTCGTGGTTACCAAGTAAAAATATTACTTGAATATCCAAGAACTTTTCATCTATGGACTGCCTCAATTGTTGGACAAATAAGTTGAAAAGGTCAAAATCTGAAGATGTATCACCGCCAATTAGAATAATATTTTTCTCCGAACTGCTCACCTCATCTAGCAAACAATCAATATCTCTTTGTATAGTGTAAAAATCATCTTCCCTAGATTTACAGGAAGCATTTTGAATCCTATGCAACAAGTGCAAATCCGATACATAGTAAACTTTTTGATTATTGATAGTTTCCTCAGTAGGATAAATTTCTCTTGCGGATGTCAATACAAGGGTAGTCTCTTCTTCATTTTTAATAACATATGGGAAAGATTCCAAACCGGCTGTATCTATAGTGCTTAATGGGTAATTGCATCCTATTTTGTCTAAAATTCCACTCCTTAACCTTGCATTTGTAAGGTTTATATTCGAGAAGTCGCATAGGTTATCCAACCCATCACAAAACAGTAAGTCAGCATCAGATAAATCATTATCTAAAAAAAATGAAAAATCAAAAAAATAGTTGAATGTGTTCTTGAATTCTTTTATGATATTCCCGTTTGTATCCAGCCAAGACTGTTTTACAACAAAGCAGTCACTTTTTCTGTCATATCCTTTATATATAGAGTATGTTAAATCATTTGGATTTTGAATTGGTAATTTTGTTTGTTCATCAGTTTTATAAATAGAAAAATCAACATCTGGTAGTATTGCTTTCGATAAATCACAGTTGCTTAAATCATAATCTAAGTACTCTGCTAATTCTTGAAAATTATCAAAATATATATCACCACTTAAAAAATCATAATATGATATAAAATCCGAAAAATAGTTGTTTATATGCTCCACCGTTTTGTTTAATATGTTTTTAGTTGAAATGATTTCCTCAACAAAGAATGTATTATGTATAACATCAAAACCTCTTTTGTCAGGTTGTCGAATCCCTAATTCCCGTTCTGTTTTTACAATGGCTGAATGCGACCTATATTCTTCGGGGACATCAAAATAGTCTATTTCATCCTTCTTTAACTGTTGTATAAGTTGCTTTATATCTCTTTCGCAAACGACTAATTTAATATCATTTGACACATCTATGGACATTTCGTAAATTCCCCCTTTGAAAGTTACAGCCGAAATATGCACGTTAATTGAAGATGCCGCTAAAACACAAGCAGGGCAAGTGTATACCTTAATTTCCATGTATAAGAAATCAATTTATTATTTTTAAGTTTAGCTTTTAGAGTGGCACCATTTTCCCAATAGAAAAGATATTTACTGCCGCCATAATTTTTTTGTTTTAGCTTTATTTTTTATAATCAAAACTACTATCACTACAATCATCACAGCAGATAATAAGATAATAGCATTCATTTGTTCATTAACTATTTTAAGCTCAACCGTCTTCATAACTTCATCATGGGTCATAAATGATAATTCCGCTTTACCTGTTCCGACAATATTAATTTTATTATTTTCTACTTTCAGAATGTCTTCATTGTTACTTATAATTTCATATTCCTTATTAGTAGCATTCTCAGGCAAGATATTCACCGTAAAGTCTATTCCTTCATTTATGTCAATACTTCGATCTAAATAATCATTCTCATTATCAATAATGATTTCTTCCACTTTTATGTAATATACTTCAACTGGAATTTCCTTTTTAATATTGTTATGTGTCTCTATAATAATAGATGTGTTGCCAAAAGCTAATGGTTTTATATTGCCATCTTGATCAATAGAAATGATATTTTCATCGGTAACTGAATAAGAATAATCCTTGTTATTCGCATTTTCAGGAAGTATTTCTACGGACAATTGATCGGTTTGAGTTGTTTCTAATTTGATTTCTTCTTTATTCGTCTTGATTTCTTCCGGAAAGACTTCATAAACCTCAACTGCAACTTTGGCTTCCATTCCATTTTCTGCTGTAGCGGTAATATTCGTTTTTCCAATTTCTTTACCCTCAATCTCTTTACTCGTGCAACTGACAATCTTATCATTTTCCGAAGCGTAGCTTATATCCTTATTCGTTGCATTAGATGGCTTTATATCAACTGAAAGATCTGATTTTTCACCCAATTGAATTTTTATACTGTCTTCTTTAAATGATATTGATTCTAAAGGAACTGATTTAACGACTATGGTGTATTGAGCAGATGCCTCCGATGATTCTACCATAATAGTAGCTTTACCCTCACCAACTGCTCTTAAGGTGCCTACGTTTGAAACTCTTACCACAGATGAATCACTGCTACTAATATGTAAAGTGGTATCTGTGTCATTATTAAGCTCATATTCTGGCGAAAATGCATCACCGATATTCATTTCACTTGGAGCTGATTTTACTTTTATTTCGACCTTGGGTTTAGCAGTGGTATCATCATAACTGCTGCTACCTCCTGAATATGGGCAAACACCATCGTGCAGATGTGGGGGATTGCCACCACAATGATAATGGTAGTAACCAAGGCCACTGGCATTCTTGTTATCTTTGTGCCCTCCGCTTGAGTCAGTGCGCCCTGAATGTGCTTGACTTATAATTACACAACCATCAGAAAAATAAATTGTATTAGATAATAATAGTATAAGGCAAGATAATAACATTACTCTTATTGATTTTTTTCTCTTACGTACATTATTAGACTTCATGACCTAACCCCCAAATATTTTATAAGTCATATTATAGCACATGACGGAAGGATATGGCAGTATTATCATGTCATAAAAAACCTTTATCAATATATAATTTTCATCCCTATACCAGAACCATAATCAGTTACTTCTTCTCAGGGTTTCTTTCTCACACCTGTAAACCATTTTCTAATCAGACTTTTTTCCAAATGTACAAGACCCTCACCTCTTATAATCCATTCCGCAGCTAATGGCAGTCTTTTAATCTCATAATAAATTATTTATTAATTTTGCTCCCAACCGAAAAAAGCATACAAAAGAATCTTACAGCAATGAATGGATTAAATCACTTCTTTTATCCAATATTTGATTAAATAAAATCTTTTGGTTATTTGTCAATGTGGAAATTAATTCTTGATCTTTCTCGAATATTACGGTGCGGCGCCACACCGGCCTGGCGGCTCCGCCGCAACGGAATATTCATCTTACCTTCTAAATAAAATCACCTTGGGCATTTTACCACGAACTCAATAAGTTAATATTTCTTTTTCCGCAAAAGCTGAATTTCCTTCATGTTAAATAATAAAGTTATACAAATATAACTCATTGCATATATTATAAATCCAAGATAATAATTTTTTATTATCGTTATAATGTAAAAGAGAATCATTAACAGTACTAAATATGTGAAATTTTTAAACCATTTCACATTATATTTTCTAACAAAGTAAATTTCTATCATAACATACCAAAAAAGCATTGTTATAATCGACGCTATAGATATAGCAGCTGCTGTATGAAACATGTGATATACAAGAAAATTAGCAAAACCAGAAACAACTAATGCTATAATGCTTTTTATAAAAAAAGCAAAATTCAACCCCAGCGTCTTATAGTAATTATGCATTACTATAGTAATAGCGGAACTAATTGCTAATCCCGGAAAAATAATTCGGAAAATAATCAAGGACTCTGAATACTTCGGTAAAAACCAATTAACAAATATGCCTAATGGAAAATAAATTAACAATCCTCCATATACTAACACTAACACTGCATTGATTAGTTTCGCATAAGAATTATGTAAAGTCTTCTCATCTGTTCGTCTCAGTTTCGGGTATAAGACAGTGGCTATGGCAGACATTGCAGTTGTTATTAACGATAACATATTGTATGCAAATGCATAAATTGCATAAGTATCTGTGTCAAATAAAAGATTTACAAACTGACGATCCAATGTAAGAATCAAAGACGAACATAGATTTGCTACCATTAAGGGAACCCCTGACGCAATAAAAACGGGAATATCTCTCCACTGCGATAAAAATTCACTTTTTTTCCCAAATGTTATTTCTCGATAAGTAAAAACATACCAAAAAGCAAGTATTATCACAATAACTGTATAAATAACTGTATACGTCCTGTACGTAATATAAATATTGTAAAATTCATGCACTATCCATAAACTAATTACTGAAATCGAGACGAGAATTGATTGAATAATATTTCTCCTTGACAATTCAATAAATCTGCTTGTTGCTTGAGAGATGCCTTGGTAGTAACTTGTTATATTATGAAATAATAAGTAAATGGATAAAAAAATAAAAATAAATTTAAGTTCTTCCTTGAAAAAAAATAATGTAATTATTACTAAAATTGCAGCAATGCATAATTCAATACACGCAAACGCCATACTATAAAATCGAAATTTTTCTTTTTCGAGGTCTTTATAATCTTTTCCGCCATATTTTAAATAAATTCCATCTACAATTCCAAAATGAAACATTCCAATATAAGTAGTATAGAGAGTATACGTTTTATAATATCCATAATCTGTAACGCCAATAACTTTGGGTAATAAAAAACCAAGTAAAACTCCCGATAACAAAATAGCAATATTACTAACCGAAACCTTAAGTATATCATTAATCGTCTTTCTATTATTATTAAATTTACTATGTTTTCTCATTATTATACCCTATCATAAACCGTAATCTATTTTCTTCTTTGCTAAATTCCAAAATAAAACAATACATATCAATTGGAATAACATTGTCAGTGTAAATAAATCATTTAAAAACCGTTCTTCAATAAAATAAAATGCTACGGGATAAACTAAAATGCCATATAATAACAATTTGATTCCTTGTATCCTCCTAGCCTTAATTGTTGCATAACAAGCATTGTATATAATACCTTGAAGAAACATAAGAAGACATAAACCTATATAACCATAATCATGAATATATCGTCTTATTGCCGTATAAATATTTGTTATAACAGTTTCTGTATTTCCATAACTAACAAACTCCAAAGCGTTATTCGTAAAAGGTATATTTGCTCCTAATTTATTCATAATACTTATCAATGGATATAGAGTTTCTGTTTCTGCAAAATCCTTCATCTGAGTAGGGTCTTTCAAAAAAACATCTAATGCATAAATCGGAGAACTAATATATTTAGAAAATTGATCCCAAAGTTCAAAATTTGTACCATAAACAGATCCGCGAACCGTTTTATCAATTCCCCAGAAAAACGCTAATCCCAAGAAAACGCCAAGTATTATATATTTAAAGCCAGCACTTTTACTTGCTTTATCCCAATTATGTTTATGTCTGCTTAATACACTTGCCACTGTTGTAATAAATACAACATAATAAAGCATTTTTGTCCTTCCACCAGATAAAATAGCATGAATCAAAAACAAAAAAACGGAACACGCATCAAGTATATTTACACTTTTGTATCCATGATAAACTATATCACGGATAACTATATATGTCTGAACATATGCAAAACCAAAACATAGCTTCAGTAAAAAGGATAGCCCTATTCCCATATTAAGTGCATCTTCACCAGCTAAAGCAATACGTGCAAACGAAAACATATGTTGCCAGCCACCATAATTACCGCCAATCAAGGAATTCTGATACATAAACTGCAAATATAACACTGCCGTTACCAGCATAATTATATTCATTACAAATACAAGTATTTTCCCCAGATGTCGCTCATCATTTTGTACATTACGTTTACGATATGCTAAATTGACATTTGTTTTCAATCTGATTCTTTTTCCCAATACAGCCCCTAATATAAATGGAGCTATTGATAAAACAATAACCCCTACTGTTTTATCAGAAATATCTCCCCAAATGCTATAATTTAAGGCGCCACCAACAGCACTAATGAAAAAACCAGTAACCACCCATACAGGGGGGCTCATTATATCATAATTATTGATCAAAACCACAAAAAATAGAAGAAGCATTAATAAAAAAACAAGCAAAAATATCATTATTAACTCCCCAAAAATCCATCTTAGTCAAATACATTATTCATTTTCAATTAACTTTTTCCAAATAGCGAATTATTTCGTATGTCCTTGCATTCCAAGTCTCAATATCTGGATTATTTTTCGAAAATAATCCTGTAGAGTCATCCGCCATTAACTGCTTTTGAATTAAATATAATTTATCAAAAATTGCCTCATCATTTATACCATTAACAAAAGAAATATATGGATATTCAAATGCCGGAGAATTATAAGAATAACTGAATACATTAAATGGCGAACCCTTTTTAATATAGCTAAATACTCCATTATTTGCATTATAACTATTTATATCCATTGCAAATTTCATGGCTTGCTTATATTTCATAGATGCAAAAATCGGTAAATGCCCATAGCGCTCATTTAATATGCAAAATCCATAAATATCAAAAATGTGATACGCACGCTCTATGTACTTAGGATCAAGTTTTCTCGGATTAAGAGATTTCACTGGAGATAAACAATACTTAATAGTCCTCTTAATTCGTTCTTTTTTCATGGAACTGATATTAAGATTTACCGTATGATGTAATAATCCATCATCGTATATATGAAAATCTCTATCGCAACCATTAGTTAAAAAGTCGCTTATCATTTCATCAATCGAAGAATTGTTACAATACTTAGCCAGTTTAAAAGAACACGCGGCAAACCATACATGATGATTAAATGTTGTATCAATTCCTATATCTCTTCCATCTAACTCAACTCTATGCCAAAGATGTAATTCCCTGTCATATTTTTGAGAAAAGAAAATTGATTTCGCAACTCCAAGACATCTTTTATCTTTAGTAATTTCATAATAATAAAGGAGTGCTTCAATTGCCCACCCTTGTCCAATCAAACCGTTTAAGTGGTCAAAGGTATCACTCACCATACATTCTATAGCACCCGACTTAGATTTGTTTTGAATGTCGCATAGATAATTTGCAAATTTTTTACAGATGTCTAAGTATTTTTTATCTTCATATTTCTTATAAAGATATCCATATATTATTAAATAATGTGCTGTATTTCTAACGGGTGTATCTTTATGTCCATGTGGTCCGTTGTTTCCAGCGACAGCATGACCTAATTCATAAAATTTCAAATAATTCTTCTCAGCAATATACTCTATATATTCTTCTTGTTTCATTATATTCACCCTATACTTTGTCTAAAATGTTTTACAGTAGTATAAAAAAGATACATACAATTGTATTCCAATGTACCTAATAGTATCGCAATTTTCAGTGCAATCATTTGATACCATTTCAGAAGCCTAAACAATTGATAATATTTAATTAAAGAACAACGATCATACCAGAACATCTTCCGATTTGATTCAGAAAAACGCTTTTGAATATGATTATGATAATATTCCCCAGTATTAATTATGCCTACCTTATATCCGAGATTTCGAGCCTGTCTTCCTAAAATAATTTCTTCACCATACAAAAATATTCCTTCATATAAAAAGTTGTTTTTGAGAAGGAAGCTGCTACGCATCCCGAAAAAAGCTCCAGGAACAGCATCAACATAAAACACCTCTTTTGAATTATCTATTTCATTATTCTGTGTAATATGCCTATCCCTACGAAAATTTTTCCTTATAATTGCAAAACAATTCTTTATAGACACTCGAAATGTAGGAAAATCAAAATATTGATGTATCTTCTCTCCTCTATATCCATATCTTTTAGTGGCAATAATTGCTAGTCCATCTTCTTTTTGCATTTGGTTACACATTTGACATATTGTATTATCATCAAATTCTACATCGGGATTTGCAATAAATACAAATTCGCAATTACATTCGTTAATCAGATATTTAAGCCCTACATTATTTCCCGCCGAGTAACCAAGATTTTTCGAATTTTTAATGTAATGAATTTTATGATGATTAAACTCACCACTAAACTCATCCTTAGAACAATTATCTACTACACATATTTTATCAATAGACTTATAGTTAGCCAATTTTTCTGCTAACGTTACAGTAAGATTATGTGAGTTATAATTCAAAATCACCACACCACAGCATAATGTACCAGAAATATCCCCTATCTCTAACATTCTTTTCTTCATATACTTCACTAAACAAATACGCTCCTTACATTTTATTATTCTAAAAAACCATTTGCAATAATATCCCACATAAAAGACTTTCTAATTCTATTTCTTCCACCAGCAGAAATCTTGTCCCGATTCTCTATTGCATTAAGAATTTTTTCTACCCATCTGTCTATATCATCAAAATCGCATAAATATCCAGAAATACCATCTTCAATAATCTCATCTGGACCAGGTGCTTTATGCGCTACTACAGGTGCTCCGTAATACATTGCTTCAAGTATAGTCATGCCGAATATTTCTTTAGCTGATAAATTTATGCAACAATCACATGTAACCATATATTTATACATTTCCTCATATGGAACTTTTGTAATCCACGTAACACTTTCCATCAAATTATTCATTACTATATATCGCTGCAATTCATTTTCCAATCTTCCCTTTCCAATAATGACCAATTTACATTTCAACCCTTTTTCAATCAATTTCATCAGTATATTACATGCCATCATTGGTTTTTTATAATCTATTAGTCGTCCAACAAATAAAATAACTATCTCATCTGGCTGAAAGCCTAATTCATTTCGTATCTGATTATCAGGATTTATACAATCTTGTAATAAACTTTCGTCTAAACCTATATTTATAACTTTTGAGCAAAGTACCCCTAAGCTGTCCATCTCCATCTTAACTTTTTTGGTTTTTGCAATATTAATAGAGTGACTATAAGTTTTTCGATTTCGGCATAAAATCAACTTTGTATAGCATTGATTAAGCCAAGCCTTATTATCAGAAAGCACATTCCCAAAGTAATGTATACACACTATTTGGTTTCTGTTGCACCATTTGATTACATTCTTAGCCCAAAACTGATTATCAGAAAATAAAATTAGTCGTTCAGCTTTAAAATTATCAAGCATTTTTACATTAAAAATCCCATGAAGTCCGATTGATAAATGTGGAAGGTAAAAAACATAGTCGTATACTTCATCCTTCATTATTGCCGAAACATCTCTATTTAAATATACAACATTAACCTCATGTCCTTTTTTTATTAATGCATTAGCTAATCCTGTTTCTTGAACATTATAGCTTCCAATTTGTCCGAAATCGCCCACATTCAAGCGCAATATTATAATTTTCATCCAATTCTTATATGATTTATATTTATCATGTATTCCTTTCATTTTTCTGTTATTTTTCCAAGGCACTCTATTCTATAATCACAATCTGTAGTAAAATCTTATGCACTAATACCCCATTTCATAAAATACTTGAACATAGACTCCAAAGCTTTCTTCGCAATTTTCTTATTCTTTACGTTATCTCGCTTCCACTTGTGAGTAACGGATGCCTTCGGATAGTAAACAGTTCTTCCTTTTTTCTGAAGCATACGGGTTAAATCTGCATCCTCAAAATATAGGAAGTATCTCTCATCAAATCCCCCCACTTTGACCAATGTTTCAGTACGTATGAACATGAAACAACCACTACAAAAATCTATGTCTGTCACATCGTTTAACGCTTCGTCGCTTCTTGTATACTCCGCTCTCCACTTTGACGCAAAATTAAATTTGTTTTCTAGTCGGCCACCAAGGAAATATTTAATCTTCGGATTACGCTTTGGCAACTGCTGTTCTGTGCCATCTATGTTGTGAATACGAGGTGTAGTACAAACAATATTCGGGTTCTCCTCCATGAAAACCGCTAATTTTTTAACAGTGTCTTCATCCACTTGAATATCTGGGTTAACAATAATATGGTATTTCGAATCCACCAGTTTTATTACTTCATTGTGGCCTGCACCAAATCCAAGGTTTGTATCACTTTGAATTAGATTAACTTCCGGGAAATCTTCTCTTATTATTTCTAATGTCTCATCAGTAGAAGCATTATCCACCACATAAATAGATGATAGAGGAACCTGCTTACTCAATGATTCTAGCACAATAGCAATATCATCTGCACTATTATGAGAAACAATACTACAGGTCACATCATTATGCCTATCTGCTTCTGTCATTCTATCTTTTCTAAATGCTTTTACTCTTTGGTATTCGTTTCCATCCATGAAGCTTTTCTTTTTACTAAGATAGTGCGCAACAATAGCACTCGATCCAAATAATGTGAGCAAAGATGCTTTGATGAACGTATGATTATTCTTTTTAGTCATTTTCATTTCCCTCCGTCAGTTCAACACTCTCTCTCAGAGAATTCACGCGATAATCATCATTATATTCACTCATACTCATCTCATAAGCCGAATCACTGAATGCCTTATTAGCTAGATTACCAATCTTACCCGGTATCATTCCCATCATTTTCACAGCTAAACTGGTTCCTGGTATCATAATGATTTTATGTCCCATCACATCAGCAATCATCTGTATCATATCAGAAGTATTCGTATATTCTCTATTCTGCGGGTAGAACACGCCAGACTCTTCATTGTCAATCATCAGCTTTACAAATTCACACAGATTATCAATATGAAGCATTGAACGCTTATTTTTGACTATTGGAAAAATCGGGAGTATAGATGCGAGTTTTGTAAGTTTTTGATAATTCCCTTTACTACCTTTACCATAAATCATTGGTGGCCGGAGAACTACAACTCCAAAATTGTCACAAGCAAGTGTTCTGATTTTCTGTTCAGCTTGCCACTTGCTGTCTCCATAGAAGTTTAGTGGTTTTGGCTGTGTCGTAGATGAAATAATTTTTTCTTCACAACCAGAGTACACAATCATGGATGACATAAATATGAACTGCTTTACGCCCTCTGCTTTCGCTTTTTCTGCAATCTCAACAGCAAGATCCGTATTTACTTTATAATAAAGTTGTTTTTGTTCCTCTGTTACAGAGCTAACATCTGCATGTGCAATACCAGCCACATGATAAACAACATCGTATTTAGAGAAATCAGTAATTCTCCATGCATCCTCTAACATATCGAGTGTATTAACTTTATACTTCCCGGATGTCTTTGAAAGCCACGCATCCACAGACATTCCAATATAGCTGTTTGCACCTGTGATAAGAATTCGTTTCGGTGTAGATTGATTATCCTCACTTTTCGTAACCGAAGAATTACTTGACGTATCTGAAACATTAAAACTATCATTCACAAAATTATCCCTAAGCCGCATCCTACGCTTTACATTAGTATAAACTATAGCAATACCCTCAACCGCAATGGTCAAAGCAATTATCTTTTTCAGTACTCTACTCTTTTTTTTAATACGAATATAAGAAGATCTATTCTTTAAATACTTAACCAATAATCCTATACATCCACTCCCTACAACACCTGCTACACTTACTACCGCCGCTCCTGTACGAATTTCCTTTTTGAGTTTATCTGCATCCACTACTCCGCCTGTCTCTAAGTCTTTTTTACGCATCCCACCAGTACCTCCTTCTACAACCCCATTGGAACTTAATACACTACCAATGGTTCCGAAAAAACACTTTGTGTCCATGCCAAATCCCATTTTTTTTACATATTCTCCATCAAATTTTGCCTTAATAGGAATTTCCAGTTCATCTCTACCATTAATTTGCGCCCATCCTGTCAGACCAGGAGTCACATTATTTACACCATATTTATCTCTCTCTTCTACCAAATCATCTTGATTCCACAAAGCCGGTCGTGGACCAATTACACTCATTTGTCCTCTGAATATATTGAAAATCTGTGGAAGTTCGTCAAGACTTGTCTTTCTCAAAAATCTTCCTGTCGCTGTTATGTATTGTTCTGGATTAGAAAGCATATGTGTAGGCATATCTTTCGGTGTTTCTGTCTGCATTGTTCGAAATTTCCAGATTTCAAACAACTCCTTATCCTTGCCAACACGCTTTTGTTTGAACAGAATTGCTCCAGGAGAATCCAATTTTATGGCAATGGCAATTCCTACTAGTAGCGGACTAAGAACAACAATAGCTCCGCATGAAAGAGCAAAATCAATTACACGTTTTATCGGCAAATATCTCTTTTGTTTCTCATTAAATATATTTGCTGAAATATTATGATTGTCTTCCATTTCACATTTCTCCCATTTGTTTTCTCAGTAGACTTCCACCTATTATTTAAAATGCATTTTCGTGTAAAGCCTTGTGGCAGCAACTTCTTCCACTGCAAATTCTGCACTTTTAATACCTTGCCATTCATATTTTCTCCCACTGTGGGATTTTCTCCTACCGAATGCCTCTTAAATAATGGTATTACACTTCCATTACTCCCCAATACATTGCCAAACCTGACCACAACAAATTCTGTTTTCAAAACATTATTTAAAATCTTTAAATCTTCTAAATAAGAGTTTCATCAGAAAAGCTGAATAAGACTACATTTAAGCAGATTTCTCATTTTTTTGTTAGGTATCTTTTTTTAAACCAATTTTCAGTAACATAAACAGCAAAATCGGTAAATATTTAGGTACAGCTTTATTGACATTATTTTTTCAAAGAGAAGACCTTTCAGTGAATTAAAATTGGGACATTTAAGTATCTTTAATCTATTGAGCTTGACTTCGTTCAACTTTACATCCCTATATGAAATATCAAGGTGAATTGTTCTTATAAGAATAAATAATACATCTACAACTTTCAAATAACGGTCAAATACTTGTTAGTAATTGTGGTATTACAGTAAACGCCATTTACATCACAATACATAGGACCGTCAAAACAAAATAATCCAACCATTTTATTAATCCTTTTTCACACTCATCCATTGAGAATGCATTCTATCATAAATCTTTATTATTTTTGCAGGAACTCCTGCCACAATACAGTGATCTGGTATATCTTTGTTAACAATAGAGTTCGCACCGATTATACAACCATTTCCAATTTTAACTCCAGACAATATACATACGTTTTCCCCTATCCATACATTATCTCCGATTATAAGAGGTTTTGAAAACAATGGTCGCTTATCTGGTTCGCTATCAGGTGAAGAATGTACACCATCTCCTGAATAAACCCCGTGTGAGTTATCCGATATAAAAATATGAGATGCCATCAAACAATTATTTCCTATCACTACTTTTTCACAAGCTGAAATATGTACATAATCTCCAAGCTTGCAATTTTGGCCGATTTTAATCAAGTTTATATTTTTATCTTGATTAAACATTTCAATTCGACAACAGTAACCCGTAGAAAACCCGTTCCCATATGATAAATGTTTTTTTCCTCTCATATATATTGGAAGACGAATTAATCTTGCTCTTGGATAAAAAAGCTTAGTAAACAAAAGCGCAAAAATATTTTTTATTATTTCAGATATTGAATAAGTATTTTTCATTTTTACTCCTATTTTTACCAATATTCCATTTTAAATAGTATTTAATCATAGACTTTATTGCTATTAAAAAAACTTTCATTGATTTAACATTATCTCTACGCTATGAATGATTTACTTTAAATTGCGGATTGTATACGGTTCGACCAATTTTTTTTATTTCTCTTGTTATATCCGCATCTTCAAAATGAAGAAAGTATCTTTTGTCAAATCCCCCAACACTTTTCAACGCCTCAGTCTTTGCAAACATAAAACAACCTGTACAAAAATCAATTTCTACAACATCTTGAATATTCTCATTACTACGCGTATATTCTGAACGCCATTTAGAGAATACCCCACCATATTTCTCAAATCTACCGCCTAAAAAATAACGAATTTTTGGATTTCTTTTCGGCAAAAACTGCTCCGTGCCATCATCATTCAATATCTTCGGAGTAGTAATAACTATCTCTGGATTACGATCCATAAATTCAGTCATTTCACAGATAACGTCTGATTTAAATGTTATATCCGGATTAATTATTATATGATATTTGGATTTTGAATTTTCAATCACCTTATTGTGCCCTTTTCCAAAACCAACATTTTTAGATAATTTCATCAAATTAATTTGTGGATAATGTGACTCTACAACACTCGTTGTATTATCCGATGAATTGTTGTCAACAACATAAACATCCAATCTTTCAGCTTGGTTACTATTAATAATAGAATCGAGCACTTCACTGATTTCATCACTGCTATTGTAAGTTACAATACTAATTGAAATATCTTTGTCCATTACTATAACCCTCTTCAATCCGATAATAAGTGATTTTACATCTTTATTATTCATTTTAAAATCATGACCAACTATTTTATTAAATGTCATAGATAAATCTATAATCTAGGAATCTTTACCGTAAATCCAACCTTAAAATAAAAGAACTAGCTATATAAATCAAAGCTTCAACACACTTAAAAGATTTCATTTCCTATTGGAAAGTTCCTTTGCACTATCATGGAGCTCTAGAGTTCGCATGCCACCTTCAACTACACCGTCTCTTTTCAACACAGACAAAATCGTGCCGAAAAAACACTTTACATCAAACCAAAAATTCATTTTCTGTAAATATTCGCCATCATAACGAGCTTTATCGACAATTTCAACTGTATCACGACCATTAATCTGAGCCCAACCGGTTAAACCAGGACGGACGCCATTCGCATCGTATTTATCTCTCTCTTCAATTAAATCATATTGATTCCAAAGCGCCGGACGGGGACCAATTATACTCATTTGCCCAACAAATATATTCCAAATCTGCGGAAGCTCATCCAAACTTGTCTTTCGCATAAACTTCCCTACGTCGGTAATCCACTGCTCTGGATTCTCAAGCATATGTGTCGGCATATCACTTGGGGTATCTACCTTCATTGTTCGAAACTTAAGAATTTTAAAATGTGTTTTATGTATCCCGACTCTTGTCTGCTTAAAGAGAACCGGTCCTTTGCTGCTAAGCTTAATTGTAACAATTAAAATAAGATAAACAGGTGACAAGATAACAAGCCCTAAAAAACTCAACACAGCCGTTTTCCAAAACGACGATACATATTTATGCATCCCCCTCACTAAATATTACACTATCATACTACTTCTTTCCTCAACACCACGCCACACAACACATGTTAGCTGTTGTTAATCGTAACATCTCTGTCTATAATTGCGCCATAGCTGTTAATGAAGCCCTTGCCAATTTCGAGTTTGCACCAATTATCACATTGGGTTCGACCAGTGAGCCGTAATCAATCTGTGCGCAATATACACCGCTTATGATATCACATGTCTCTTCTTTTATCAATGTTATTTTTTAGCTAACATGTTTCTCGTATAGTTGCATTTATCAGCTTAACACATTTCCGTACATGAAGGCATCTTCTTTTCCGGAATCATCAATACCCACTCACCATTTTAATCTTCTGCGCAAAGAAGCATTCCTTCAGACACTACGCCTGCCAACTCGGCAGGCTTTAGATTTACAAGCACTATCACTTTTTTGCCAACCATTTCCTCTGTAGAATAATCCTTCTTGATGCCCGAGACATCTGCTTCACCTGTTTTCCCACACGCACCTGAAAGCAAAGCAGCTTTTTGGACTTTTTCACTTCCTCGCAGGAAATGATTAATCCTACCTGGAACCACATTTTCATAAAATCATCATATATGATTAATAACCCACGCATGTTTCTTTCTTATTTTGTCCATCAATCTTCTTTTCTGGATGTGCATGTAAAAATGGAAGATAGTAAAAATTTTTGTTTATCTCTAGTTTCTAAAATATACATAGTACTCCTCATGATATGATGAGCAGTTTATATGCTATTTACCACCCACATATAAGTCATTCCACTCTATATCCACCATATTTACATAAATATTAATTATGTTGCCTTACCCCGGATAAAATGCTGCCAGAGAAATGCGATGCCTTTTGCAAACAGCATGTATCCTGGCTGGAGGATTATGCTTTATTTATGGCGGGCAAAGATGCCCATTATATTTGTCGGATTCCTTCAATACATTAGATGCAATTTCTACTATATCTACTCTCCTTGTCAATCTATGCGTTACCTCTTGATAGAACAATTCAATGTTTGTCCAACATTCTCTATACATTCTTTGCTAATTTGATTTTCGATATTACTGAGCTTTCACCACCAATTTCAGTTCTTTGGGGATGGATTGGTTTCCATCGCTATCCATCACAATATAGGTTAAGGTATATTCGCCTGGCGTATTTATGTCATACTCCCCAACCACTCGTATATCACGGAATAAACTTGATCTGTCATCCTTATCATCCGTAATATCTGCCACTTGGAAGGTCGCCTCGAAAGAAGAACCCATTATAATCTCAACCCTTTCACTAACCAGAGTCAGCACCGGTGCTCCCGGATTCACCTCTTCCTGTTCTTCTGTAACCGGAGTCTCTAATGCCTCAAGTACCTCAACTTCTGATTCTGTTACCCCGGTTTCATCCTCTGGTACGACCCCTTTCGCTATTTCCATCGTATTCTGTGTCTTATACTGAAGTTTTAATTTGCTGTTGACAACTCCATAAGTCCGGTAAGCCAACACAACCGCTGCTGCTGACGCTGCTGCTAGTACCAATGTGACTGCTATCTTTTTTTTCATACTCGCCTGCCTCCCTTACAAGGAATCTTCTGTATTCAATGAAGATTCATCCAGGTCAATGTATCTTTTATATTTTCCATAATGTCCATATTTTGAGTAACCATATTTTCCATAAGAAGAAAAACCACCCGGATTTCTATTAATTATATATCCCAAAAGTTTCCTGTTCTGTATGAAAGCAGACATTCCATCTTTAATTTCTTTCGTAGTAGACCAATCATACCGCACAATATGCAAGACAGCATCTGCATATCTTGATAAAAGTGCTGCATCCGTAAACAAATGTGCCGGAGGCGTATCGATAACAATATAGTCATAATGTTCCCTCAAAGATGACATCAACTCCTGCATTCTACTGTCAGATATAATTCCTGACACCTCACCCTTCTGCGTCCCTGCATTCATCACAGCTAAACCATCTTTCATTGCTACAATTTCTTCCAGCTTTGCATCCTTCTTAAAATAATCTGTCAGCCCTTTTATCTCTTCCTCAAAACCTAATAATTTCCCCACAGAAGGATTTCTAATGTCCCCATCCATGATAAGCACCTTTTTATTATGCTTCATAAATGCCAGTGCCAGATTCACGGCAGCCGTGGTCTTTCCTTCCTGTGGCAGTGTACTGCTGACCAATAACACTTTTCTATCAGCCTGATTCATCTGCTTTTCGATACGTAACTGTGCCGCCAGCAGAGACTGCTTAAAACCCCAGTCAATCCGTTTATTGCTGATCAGCAATTGTTCCTTGACACTTTTTGTGCGCTTCTTTATTTTTACTTCCGGGATTGAAGTAATACAGTTCTTTTCCGTGATTTTTTTCATGTCACTTTCTTTTCTGACCGTTTTAATCATATTTACATATAACGTTGCAAGAAGTAAACAGAATATGCCGCCCAGTGCAATTCCATTTATAATGGATTTAACCAGAGAATATGGATTCTCCGGCGATATTGGGGCTTTTGATTTGTCAACCACTTGCAATTCAACCGTTCCATTAGACTTTGATGCCCAGCCTGGATATATCTTCTCCAGGGAATCTAAGACAATATTTGCATTATTATAGTTATTCGAAGTCACTGAAATCGTAAATAAAGTGGCGCTCTCCGTATTAGTGGAACTGATCCAATAGTTTTTGTTAATGCTGTCTTTTTCAATATCCATCAACAGCTCATCCTTAAATTCAGTAGTAGAAGTTATAGTTCTTACCGCCCCGCTTAAGCGTTTTGCAATGCCGGCATCTACACCGGTATCTCCGGTCTTGTTTACGGCATATGTTATCTTAGCAGTATAGCTGGGTTCATAGTTCCAGTTAAAATAGGCAACGGTTAAAGCCGCCAGCAAAACCAGTAACAGCAAAAATTGAAGCCAATATCTTTTCAGACATCTTAAATAGTCACCGGCGATTTCCGCCCAATCATATACCATTTTATTGTTATATTGTTCCCCATTGACCCGCATATCTGTCTGCATCTTTTCACTCCTATTGTAAATTCTCCCAATATCTGTGTAAATCAGGATCTTTTATATTCTTTTCCATATCCATAATAATATTTACTATACCGGTTTTTTCGGTTATTAGAAACAGCCTGCCCTTTCGCCATATTTAAGACGCCCCCAAGTACAACCGCACCCGTATCATCCAGTATGTCTACTACATCGTTTACCACCGCCGCTCTTATATGATCCTGCTTGATGACCATAAGGACTGCATCCGAGAATCCGGCAACAATTTCAGCATCCCTGACAATCCCAATCGGCGGTGTATCCAAAATCACATAGTCCATATATGCCGCCGCTGCCTGTAAGGCTTCTTTTAAGATTTTTTCTTCCAGCAATTTATCCGGTTCCGCTATCAGTTTTTTCTGCCATACATAACTGACCCCATTTGGTTTCTCTACCTGGTCCACTACCTGTTGAAAATCACATTTCCCTTTCAGATAGTTGGTAAAATCCATGCTCTCATCCACTTCTTTATCGAAGATCTTAGCAAGTGCCGGTCTTCTCAAATCCGCATCGATCAGCATTACTTTCTTTCCACGTTTTTCCAGGTTTAAAGCTATATTGGCAGCGACTGTGGTTTTCCCTTCATTTTCCTGAATGCTGCTTATCATCAGTATTTTGAACTGTTCCGAGTCCATTTTCTCTTGAATGCGGGTAACCACTTTATCGATCTCTTCCGAATAGGAGATATCGGTCTCCTCTTCGGAAATCAAAATACCCTTTTGCCCTTTCTTCTTTTTTATATAGTGTAAACTTCCCAATACATCCATGTCAAGTAAGGACGCAGCCTGCTCCTCATTATGAATTTTGTTGGTAGACAGACACATAAATCCTGTCAGTCCTGCTCCCGCTGCCAGTACAAGTAATGCTGCAATAGCTGCGTAGTAACCCGGCTTAGCACTGGTTTCCGTTATGCTGCCTGCAGGAAAGCTATTCAGATTCTTAACCAGATATCCGGATTCAAAATAGGCGGATAATAACGGATAATTATCTAGCGCTGCTTTCAGCAAACGAAAGGAGCTTTCTGCTGAATTACTCATAGCTTTCATCGTAATGAGATTGGTATCACCCACTCTCTCAGCAATCAAATCACCGGACAGCTTTCCGGTATCCTCAGACTTCAGAATCTGTTCTTTTAAGGTGTCGCTGTTCAATACATTTAAACTTCGTGTGACAGCCGCACCTACAGCAGATTCATTTAATCTTCCGCTGGAATTATCCCTCGCAATGACAGAGAGATTAACGCTGGCTGTATACGTATCTTTCAGATAATTATCAAGAAATATATAAGAAATTACTCCGGCGATGCAGGCACTCATGATAATCACCAAAGCATTCCTGAGCATACGTCTATAAATATATGAAAAATCCAATGCTGTATTGCCTTGCTCCTGCCGATTATTTTCTTGTCTCATTTTCCCCTCCCGGTTCTCTATTCTACCACCACAATTAAATTTGTATTACAGTTATAACCTGTTTCCTCCGAAGTATAAGAATATACTACGGAATAAATTCCCGGTGTATTTACATCTACATTTGAATCAATCTCTATCTGTGAAATACTCACCCGATTTGCGGTTGCACGCTTTGATGTCTGTTCAGAAGATTCCGTATCTTCTCCATTTGCATCAACAGAATTAAAATCCAACAGGTATACCCCTTTGTCTTCCACGCGGTCCAGATAGGCATTTGCATCCAGATTTTCACCCTGTTTCAAATACACAATATATTCTGTCAGTACAACCTGGGGTCTGAAAGTCCTCTCCTCATATCCATCCTCATAAATCTCCACCTGGAAAGGAAGTTCCGTAATGTCGCCAACACTATTTGTGATACTGAGCTTGCAGTCATAGATTCCCTTTTGAGGTTCTTCAAGAATCTCCTCATCCCCCTCAAGGGTAATGAATGGACTGATATCTCCATCTATGCAGTCATCCGCCTGAAAATATTCAAATAAAGACAACTGCTGATTCTCCGGGAAACGTAAAGGCTGTGTAATAGCAAAATGTGTTTGTCTGTAATCTTCATAATATAATGTCCGGGTCAACTTTCCCGAGTTATTTGCATTATCAAATGCAACATATGTGACCAGAAACTCATTGTCTGCCCCGTCTTCCTTTTTTTCAATATTTTCTATGAGAATATTATCTGACACGTTACCGTCTCTGTCATCTATGGCAGTTATTCCTTCTATCAGTTCTTTCTCTGTGTCCTGAATGCTGACTGTTATGGCATCCGATGCAGATTGCAGGACCGGGCCTTCTGTATCTATATTTTCCTGGGTTTTATAGAAATATATGCCTCCCACTATGAGTGACATTAAACATATACACCCCACTATAATTCTAATTTTTTTCATTTTCATGCTCCTTTTCTATATCCAACTTTACCCCTGCCGTAGGGTATCCTTTCAAAATTCTGCTGGGATTCTCGGACAGCCATAGGCGGATCTCTGCCGGAGAATAATTCCGATATAAATAATCCAGCAGTCTGTGAATAGATGGTGATCGGTATTTTGTATCATGGGCATCGGTTGCAATGACACCGACAATTCCATCATTAAGCATTCTGGAAGCCAGCTGTCTGCATTTTTCTCCAAAATCTACCATAAGGCTTCCCTGATTCACCTGAAGTACGCATCCCTGCTCTTCCAAATAATATGCCAGTTCCGGATCTTTTTGTACAAAAATATAGCGCTCAGGATGTGCTAATATAATACGATATTGACAGCTTTGCAAAGCCGCTATACGGTTGCAGACATTCTTAACGCTTTCTTCAAACGGAAATTCTACCAATATATAATTTGTTTTATTCAATGACAATAATCTATTCTGTTTTATTAATTGGATTGCGTACTCATCCAGAAAAATCTCCATACCGGGATATAATGTTACTGGTATCTTTTTTTCTTTTAAAATTTCCTGGAATTTATTAAAAGACTCATTATACTCATCTAAAGAATAACTATAGTAATTTCCGTGACTGGATGTCACTATATGATTAATACCAGAGTCAGCTGCTAACTCTGCCATGGCTACCGCTTCTTCTAATGTTTCAGCCCCATCATCTATATAGGGTAAAATATGTGAATGAATATCTACCATCTTAGACCTCTCTATTATATGTTACCCATTATATCTAATAACTTCTCAAGAGGCAAGTTGTTTATATACTTGGCAGGTTTAATTGTTAACACAAGTATCTCCGGCAAATTATTAATCCGCGGAAGCTTTTGTTTGTCAGAGCCTAATCCTCTTGTAATAACCATTGTCATATTTCCCAATTCATGCACTCCCGAAACATAGTCCGGAAACCAACCCTGATCGCCTCCATACAATCCTCCAACAAAAGGTATGATAATTTGACCGCCATGATTATGTCCGCTGACAACTACATCAATATCCCAATTCTCATATGCCTTATCAAAAATAAAGCTATCAGGTCGATGAGCCATCATTATTTTTAGATTATCTGTTTCCTGATATTCGGTTAAACAAGTATACACATCAGATACTAAATACTCATCTTCGGGGACACCTCCACCACTAAAAGCATATTTATAAATACCACCAATTCGAATTGTCTCTCCCCTGATTTCTATATCCAAAAAATCATTATCCATGATATGGACGCCGATATTCTCAATATCAGATTGAAACTTGTTTGAATTGTTTTCAATATAATCCATTTCATGGTTTCCCAATGAAAAAAAAGTGGGTGCGACATCTACCAACTGCTCCATTAAAGATATAAGAATATCTGTATTCTTACTTTCTTTATTTATAAAATCGCCTACCGCTAAGATTATGTCCGGTTCCTGATTTCGGATTTTTGTAACTAATCGACTATTATCCTTTCCAAATTCAGTCTCGTGTAAATCCGAAATTATTGCAACCTTCACAGCAGATTCAATCTTATCCGAATAAATATCGTAATTGCTTATTGATAATGTATAATAAGAAAAATAGATGTCAAGTAAAAATAATACTATTATAATTAGTAATATAACATTAGTTTTATTATTCATTTTATTTCCTTTTCTCAGATGTAGACAATCTAAATCATCAGCCGTAAGGCTTGGACCATTACCTAGCATAAAACATCTCTTCTCCTATGTATATCTCTAAACTTCTTCAAACGCCTCTTGGTTGTTAAACTTGTTAAGCAACATATCTTAAAACTTTTTACCTTCATATACTTGTCGCCTCTTATAATGATAACAAAATCTTTTTGATTATATGCATCCACTTAGAACTTTTTATCTGCTCCTGCACAATTTGTTCCAGCTTTTCATAATTACTTGTATTTACTGCAATTGCCACTAGTTGCGCTTTACTCTTTTGTTTTCCGCTATCGTTTCTATTGCACAACATGGCAGCGGATTCCTTGATTAGACATAGAGCACACACCCTCTTAATCTCTTCAATTAATTGAGCTGCATCGTGCCGGCCATCTCTTACGTATGATATTAGCCAGCTTTGCAGCACGTTCATCAACTCTATGTTCATTAAATATTCTACATCATACGGCATTGCATATCTGTCTGCGAATTCTTTCTTATATGTATATAGCGACAAGAAATCCTCTAGCATAGACGGCATGAATCTTGAGGTTCCACCACCAAAACGGTATTGATAGACGATAGCTGGGATAATAACCAGCTTTTTCGCTTCCGGCATGACTTTTAACGTCACTGTCAAATCCTCCCCCATGAAATGCACCACTGTCTTCCCTTCTGAAGCTTTTGTAATCAGCTCCGTACGGTACAACTTAGCATAAAGCGAAACAGGAAAATCAGATATGCCAAAGCAACTGATATACAGCTTCTCAATGATATCCTGGTGGGAATAGACTTTAACAACTCCATTCAAGCCTGCGGAAGCCTCCACATTCGCTATCTTATTTGTCTTCTCTCCCCTCACATCATTAAACTGAAAGCAAGGCGGTTGGTATCTTTGTGGAATATGGAAAAACTTCCAAATTTTTTCTACTCTTCCACAGACCATGTCCGCATTAAATTGCTCTGCGCGTTTATAGAGCTGGTTCAATGCATCAGGAGAAAGCATGTCATCAGCGTCACAAAATGTGATATATTTAGCTCCTTGTGCCACCTCACTGAATACACCCGTTTTTCTTGCCTCAACAGCTCCGGCATTCTTCTTATGGATTACGTGAATTCTTTTATCGCTTTCTGCAAACGAATCACAGATGATTCCGCTTCCATCCGTTGATCCATCGTCTACAAGAATGAGCGAAATGTTGCTGAATTTCTGATTTAGTACAGACCGAATACATGGACGCAGCACCTTCGCCGCGTTATAAACCGGAATCACGACGGCGATGTTCTGTCTGTTTACAAGATTATCACATTTGCAAGCAGTCATCTCAACTATATTTTTCATTTTTATATTCCACCTTTCTGCAAAAGGCACCGATGGGTTATGAAACACCCTCCAGATCTTTACTTTTTTCCATTTCTTGTTATACTCCTCTTGTAGGCTGCTGGAATACTACATAACCCGAGGAGGTGAATGGCGGGGCTGTATAGCGGCAACCCCGTATTCTTATATGGTGTCGGTCGTCCATTAAGGCATCAATGAATGGCGCAAAACAGTAGCCCGTTTGTGGGCTTGACGTCCACAAAACCTGGATCTATGCCTGCATCGGAATCACTGACACAAACGGTCGCACCGTAATATTCATTGTAGAAATTGGTTTGTCACAAATCTTTCCACGTTAAATGGATCCGCTAAATATATATAATATATTGTCATCTATGAAAAATTTTCCACCTAAACGAACACCAACATCAAACAATACAGCGACTTCAAGAACAAACCATTGCCTTGTAATTAAAACCTTAATTAATCTTGCAACCACATAGCCAACAAAATAAGTCCTTATGTAGTTCCGTTGATTCCATCATAAACCAAAGCTATTTGAAAGATTAATGATATTCCACCAACAAGAAGCAGCTTATTATAACCAATCCGTTGGCGAGCTTCCAGTTCTTTTACACCTATTATATCTTCCTTAAAATTATCAGCCCTCTCAATCAAAAGCAAACTTTTCCTGTTCATACCCTGATGCATATAAAAAGATCACTGCATCTGGTTGAATCTCATCAATATACTTATATAAAGAATCTACCCGCGTTCCAGTTAAAGATTCACGTAAATCTACAGTATGCAATTCCTTCACTGCCAAAGATAAAAATAGTGTGACAACTATAGTTGTTTCTATCTTATTTGAATTGATTTCATAATTACTTATTAATAATACGTTATAAGAAAAATATATTAAATAAAAGCAAAACTATTTATATAATTAGAATCAGTAAGACAATCTTAATATTTATTTTACTCATTTTTCGACATATCCTTTACCCTATAGTAAAATCCACTTCTTTAAACTGTGAATATGTACATTTATGACAATTTTTACAAGCCAGTTTATAGCTTCGCTTTTCTACCACGTCTAGCTCGATAATGATCCTTCATACATTCCAGGTATCACACCCACATGCAGACATTAATGCAAATCTTAAAGCTTTGTGCTTTTCCTCTGCTTTTCTGTAATAACTGCTTTTTCATATTTTGTGTTAAGCTCTATATCTGTTTTCCCATCACTTGGAAAAACATTTAGAATAATCCTTTTTCCAGTCAGTTGATTAAATCCTGCCCGTTTCTGTAGACTTTATCGGCAACCGTTTCGATTGTTTCCACCTGATTTTTTTCTTACATTACGTAACCCTCTCTTTTCTTCAGTTTCATTGCAAATTGGATTATTTTAGCTGTTCTTGATCCTTTCGTAAAGCAATGCAGCCTTGCCATAATTATTCGCACAACTCTTTCCGGCTTATTGCTACTATAGTTTTTCCCAGTAGCACCCATATTCCCTTCAAAATAAGGATAACTCTCAAAAGAACCAAGTTTTATATCAGCTGCCATCAATCTTTTATAGAATGAAATTTCAATATCTCGCACTGAGACTTCATCACAATCGTAATATACATCGCCCAATATTTTCAAATAATCCTCTTTATTTGCTTTGAAAATATTGGTCATACACCATCCCATTCCAGTGTATATAATAAATTCATTGCGATACTTATTCACAGTTCTGCATATTTGCTTAGAATTTCTCAAAAAAATCCTCCCTGTAATTTTATAAAAATATTCACAACTGGACAACAGTTCACTTTTCTGCAATGCTTCCGAAATCAAGTACGCATCTCCATAACTTTTCCCATGCTGCTTTATCTCTTTTACACATATCTTTCCGTAAATAAATTCAAACTTCTTATTATACTTATGAGCCAGTCTGACGAACTTTTCCACATCAAATGCATACCCCGAATTTTCAATAAAGATGACTGCATCAAATGGTGTCTCTACTATGTATCTTCTTATTGCTGATTCGTATTGCATTAAACGTGTCTGTACATCCTTGATCAGGTTTCCGGTATTTCCATAAACACTCGTATCTATCGTGCCTGTTAAAAGCAGCGGATACCGTCGTTCGTTCGTCAAATTATATTCTTTACTATTCATTTGTCAGTCTCCGTTTGCATTAAATATAAAGCTAATCTCACAATAATTGACACTTTAAATTTCATAGTAGTTCCTTCAAATTACAAATTCATCAGCATTTTCTCCACTGCCTTCACAGTTTCTTCTGTGCTAAAATCTTCTCCTCGTAGCTCTACCTGCTCTTTATAATGTGTTAGAAAGGCAGGATTATCTAATAACCGCTTAATTCCTTGATACAAAGCATTCTCATCATTTTCAGTTACGACTTCATACTCATTATTATTGCCAAGCATCACCTTCATATCAGAAACATTGACTGTACAAACAGGAGTCCCAACAATAAGTGCTTCCGTGGCAGCTGTGGAGAAGCCTTCTGCAAAACTGGCGCTTAACACCCTATCCAAGATACGAATCAAAAAGAGTTATTTTTTCAAAATCTATCCTGCGCACTATCACTTGCTTTCGAGCTGCCTTTTATGGAAAAAATCATATGCAAAATTGGGCATCAGACCAACGATTACAGGTCTAACAACGAACACCAAATTCCAAAATGGAAGCTTAAAATTTTGGATAACCAGCCATCTGACATATGCCTCATTTAATCGATACTTAAACTTCCGTCGACCATATGCATTCCGATCATCACGCATCTGATATAAAACCTCATGGATATTCTTTCCCTTATAACCTGCACGGTACATTTTGAACCACAGGTGATAATCCTCTACCCGAAGAAGCCTGTCCTCTTCAGAATATCCTTTCACCGTATCAAAGGCTTCTCTTCGCACCATACAGGATGCATGGCAGAACGGTGAACCATGTATAAAATCCTGCTTACTTGGATATTCCGGATGACTTATCTCTCCCCAAATGCCTGTCTCATCAAAGAAGGCCATATCTGTACTTACAATTGATATATTCATTTCATTTTCTAAAACAGCTAGTTCTTTATAGAATCTATTTGGACTGCATAAATCATCGCCGTCCATCCTTGCAATGTATTTTCCTCTTGAAACTTCAAGACAACGATTCAATGTATAATTTAATCCCTGATTACAATTATTTTTCAGTAACACAAACTTGTCCGGGTATAGGTCTCTATAACGCTGCGCCACTGTAAATGTCTCATCAGTCGAACCATCATCGCACATGATTAATTCCCAGTCAGATACTGTTTGATGAATAATTGAGTCAATTGAATCTGATAATGTAGCGGCACAGTTATATATTCCCATAATGACACTAATTTTTGTCAAATAATTATTCGTCATATCCTTACCTTCCAATACTACTGTTATTTTCCATTACGGCGGGTTCTTACACATAATTCCGTATTTGACAAAATTGTGATATAAGAAGCCGGTATTTTTCAGTGTTTAACAGATTCATTTTTGTGAAAACCAAAATTTGCGGAAGAACCCCTGACGACATCTAGCGGATGAATGACCATAACCTTTTGTATATTGACTATTTTCTTTATAAAGGTGAACCAGATGACAGCGATTATAAAGATGGATTTTTCATTTTTTAATATCGCCTGGTTTCGTACCCTGTTTTATAGGGCACTATTTCTACAGATAATGTCATAGTTTCGTTCCGTAATGATAACATTTCTACTATCATTTTTTCTTCTACTCCTTCTAATCACAATACCTTCTTAAATAAATCAAAATAATAGCTAGTATGTGTAATACACTCTCAAGTTTAATTATTAGCTATTTTTCCCACCATTGATTATCAGTAAGCTTGACATCGTATTATATTTAGTGCATCAGTATATCTCGTACTTTGCTGTTTATCTTGCCGATTACAAACCATATTAGGCTTTTTTTATTATTTAGATACCGATGTTCTATCGTGTATTTTTTTCCATAAGTTACTCATTATTGGCTCAATATAAGATATTGCAACCTTTCTTGCATCTCTCTCTACAATAGATAAAATCCCAAAAAATAATATACATATTATAACGCTTTCTATTATTGCATATTTTATTAAACTACTATATGACACAATAGTAAGTGGTAAATTCATAAAGACCATCACGCATACCAAAAAAATACCAAAGCAAATTAACCATCTCCGATATGTAGGCCATGGACTTCTTTTCATGATTTTCATATTAGCATACAATATCATATCATTTGCCCGGAATAACAGTGCTATTATAGTACCTATTAAAACACCATAAATTCCCCACCTAAATACGCTAGCAAATGACACTGCTAGATTAATCACCGCTTCAATAACAGCTTTAATTTGCGTCTGTTTATAATGTCCTGCAAACCCAATAATTTGTGCTGATGAATTCCTCCCATAGTTTAATAATTGATAAATGACAAATAACCACGGTAATTTAAAATCAATATAATTAATATCTGCACCTGCTGTGTATAATTTAAGAAAGGGGAGAATAAAAATGACCGTTATTGTAAATAGTATAAATACAAGAGCTAAATAATATGTTTCGTAGGTTTCTTGAATATCTTTATATTTCTCCCTGTCAGAGTTAAATACCTGTCCCAACGCCGAACTAACACTATTGGCGATAATAGTAATTATATTATTTACCATTGAAAAAAAAGAGGCATACATCGTATAAATACTTACTGTTTTTAAACCGCAGACAAATGTCAATATTAAAACATCCGTATTCCCAAATATCAATGCTGATATTTGATGTATAATAACCGAATTTTTTTGACTAATTGCTTTAAAATTAGGTGAAACATTTAGGTCAATCCACTTGTAATTACGTTTCATATACCAACTGACATATATCATTTTTACTATATTAAAGAACAAGTATGTTGCTTGGACTGCTATAATACTATGTCCTGATAGCAATAACACTATTCTGCATCCGTCAATCAGAATGGAAGTAATAGTTCCTAAGTTTGTAGTAACGTAATTCCTATTATCCACTCTTAACAACATATTGTATTTTCCTTGAAATAAATAATTTATTACTCCCCCCATTCCTTGAAGAATAATAATTGAACAAGATATATGATATGATATATCTGTATTGAGAAATAATGGATACACCATTCCAAGTCCTATTACACCTAATAAATATATACATCCTATTTTTTTGTAATAATAATCAGTCGCCGCTAAAATACTATTTATAGATTCTCTGTCATTTTTTGCAATTGGACCATATAATGCAACAATAGAGGCTTCTCCTACACCTGCCTCTAAAAGCGCCAAGTATACATAGATTTGCCGAACAGATGCCAAAAGTCCGTTTATTTCTGAACCATAATTAAGGATGAATAATCTTGGTATCAAAATAGCAATAATTGTAGTAATAATATTCCCTGCTATTCCCCAAAATAAGTTGTATATGCTGTTTTTCTTTCTAGACATTTTCGTCCTCTCAATTCCATACAATTCATATTTTCTAGTCCATCTAACAAATCAAATTACAAATCATACCCCCCCTGACTTCCAATTTGTTCGCGTAATTTATTCCAATCTTCCTCCGTTTTATCAGAAAAGACTATATTCGAAACTGGTTTTTCCTTTATATATTTTCTGTTCTTCTCCATATAATCATCATAAGTCCCAATAATTCTCTGCACAGATCCTATAACTACAGAATTGTCAGGAATATCCCGCGCTACAACTGTACCTGCGCCAATAATAACTTTATTTCCTATTCTAACATTAGGTAAAATAATACATCCAAAGCCAATAAAGACATTATTTCCTATATTGACACACCCAATTTTACTATAACCGAGTTCCTTCTTAGTACTGGCATCATGTGCCAAAACAACCGAATTGGTAATGGTCACATTATTTCCAATAGAAATCAAATGCCCAAAGCAATAATCAATTTGTGCATTTACCAAATCGACATTTTCACCAATTCGTACACCTCTATTTCTGCAAATCTCAACTGGAGTCAGCGTTTTCTGCTGCGTTCTCAATAATTTTTTAATCACTCTCTTTAATTTCATCTTTAATCCTCATAAATTATACAATAGTACATTGATTATTGCATATTATTAACAACATCTGGATAAAACTGAAGTAATTTTTTCCACTGTTCATCATTTTTTCCTTCTTGCGAATTGATGTACCATAAGCTTGCTCCACTTGTTCCATAAATAGTAATTGGAAATGCCCTCCACTTTGATAATGATGTGATTCTGGTTCCTTTTTTATATGCCATAAATGTCAGCCAAAGATCATCCGCATATGGACAATTTTTTAGCATATGCTCTTTATTAAACACTTGCTTGTCCAAACTATTTTGGGGAAATAAAGAACCGCTACCGGTGAATATCTGTATTCGATCTGAATGATTCACGCTTTCATTATATTTAGGATTTCTCCATGATGATGGCATGGAAGAAAAACCTTGTTCCATAACTTGTGCTGTTATAACACATATATCCTTAGGATTTTTCAAATGCATATTATAGAGCTTCTTTACTGTGTCATAGGGATAAAACATATCATCATCTACTAGTATCACTAACACATCAGGATACTCCTGCATGACATAAAAATATTTTTTATGACTCATTAAATTATCACAAAAACGAATTGTAAGTCCTCTCTTCTTCAATGACAATAGTTTATTGGGCAAATCCGCTTCATCTGCGAATTCTTCTCTTGCAAGCCACAAAATAATTTCATCTGGCTTCATAGATTGTCGCAATAATGTTTCGATGCATATCCATAATGTTTCAATCCTTTTTGAATATGAAGTCAGGGAAACAATAATTTTCTGATTCCTTTTTCCTGAAGTAATTCCTTTTTTCTTCGAAGAATGTTTTTTATACCAAGCGACCATAAATAAATTGTAATAGGCTTCGATATAACCAATAAACAATTGTATATTAGTTTTCTTTTCGTTTTTATTACTTTTATCATGTTTCGCCTCGTATCGCTTATAAGAAAAATAGATATTATACAGTAGTTTATACATGACAAATATTCTCCTCATCTACCATCTTAGTTTTCAATAAATTTTCTCTCCCAATTAACATCCTTCTTAACTATGTGTCCTGGATTTCCTGCTATGATTACATTTCTTTCACTAAACTTTTTCACACAAACAGTTCCCGCTGCAATTATAGAATTATCAGCAATTTCCGTGCCTTTCAATATAATAGATTTCAATCCAAACCAGCAATGATTTCCAACTTCTATATTTTCTCCCTGATTCAGCCGTTTTCCATCCATATCCACAATACTATGAGAGTCAGACGATCTGAAATGTACATCTTTGGATATCATGCAATCTTCTCCTATTTTTATAGTTGTTCCTTCGTCTAATGCAAATTGTACATACCGGTATGCTCTCCCATGCATCGTCGTTCCATTTCCAATCAATAAAACATTATTATCTTGTTCTATATGAAATTCTGTATAGATGCTAGAACAATTCTTTCCTATATGTATAGTATTATGACTCCCCTTTATAAAAAATGAGGTGTCTATCATACAGCAGTTATCTTCTACAACAATCCTATTATCTTTACCGTCAATATAAAACTTTGGCTGTTCTCCTGCTATCTGTACATTTTCTCCAATCTCTAATGTATTAAATAATCCCATCAAAATTATTCTTGTATTGTATAATTGAATCATCTTTTTACAAGATACATGATTTTTTTCCCCCGACAGTTCAATCTTATTATTTCTGATATGCACCCCCCCTAAATCCAAATCTCCTTTATTTCCCCTTATTTTATTAATTATATTAATGTATAATCTTTGTACAAAATAATTCTTCTCTACAAATGTCAGTATTAGATTTTTAAGCATATACCCTTTATCTCTCCCATTTAATATTTTTTTTCAAAATCTTTGTATGATAATCATTCCCAACCAGAAGGTCAGATTCTACATCATGTTTCAAAAGACTCCCTGCCGCAATGACAGAATTATCCCTTATTGAAGTTCCTTTTAGTACCAACACATTTGATGTCAGCCACACATGATTACCTATTTTTACCGGCACAGTCTTTTCTATTGATGCGACATTATCAGTAACAAGTGTATGGAAATCGCTGTCATAAATTACTGTATTTCTACCAATCATAACATCCTCACCCATTTCTATGTCTTGTTCAGCTATTAAAACACTAAAACTATTCATTGTAAAGTATCCTGTTTTAAGATTTGCATTTTTAAGGACTTCAATTGTACATCCATAGGATATTCCGCAACCTTGCAAAACTTTCCATATAGCCCCTTCACGTAATCTCACATATGTTTCGGTTCTAGAGTTCTTTAATTTGTTTAGCCCAATTTCTATGTTATTATCGCCTAAGACTATTTTTGAATCAGGTTCTAAATCAATAATTGCATTTTTATATGGAACAATTTTACCAGTTCCTTCCCTTTTAACCTGTTTGCAGAAATAGTTAAAATAAATATATTGAGTCAACTGTATCTGCTTCCAAAATTGTATCTGTTCAATTATCTTTCCCACCTCTAATTGTCCTCACTATTTCTGCAAACTTGGAACTGCACATTACCTTAGTATACAATAATGTGTTTTTTAAAGAAGCCCCACCATTTAGCTTCATTTTACAATAAAATTTTCTCATCAGCATTATATTTCTCGAATCAATTGCAAAATAAAATTGATTTTTTGCACAATTCTCTAAAACTCTTTTTCGACATACCTCTCTGTCACAATTACTCCGATTAATTGCATCTATTACAATTTCTGTAAAACCTTCCCATCTGTCAATATTAACCAAAGGATTGTTATCTTTTCTTGAATGACTGTCATCATGCTCATATACAATGTATAAATCTTCATCAATATAGCCACATCTAGTATAGCTAGATGCCGGCACAAGCACTTGCCAATTCTGCCCATACCGAGATATCATAATATTTCTATCAGGATATATTTTCTTAAATAAATCTGCCGCTATAAGATAACATCCACAACATCCGTATGTAGCCACAACAAGAAGTTCATGAAAGATATCTTCATTCTTTGCTTTTTCAAAATCACATATCCTTTTTTTCCCTCCTGTTGATTCACTGTAGCAAATACCATTACTTCGAACCATTTGGTATGATTGGTTCTTCAACAAAAAATCGACCTTTTTCTCAATACATTCTGGTTTCATAACATCATCCGAATCCGGCCATGTCAGATAGTCACCAGAAAACAGTTTCAGACCCCGATTTAGAGCAGCAGCCTGTCCCTGGTTTTCCTGATACTCATAAATGTACCGGATACCTTTATCTCTTAATTCTTCTGTATAGGCTAATACGATTTCTTCTGTTCTATCCATCGACCCATCATTTATAAAAATAAGTTCAATATTTGAATATGTCTGAGATAAAATTGATTCAAAATATCGGTTAAGAAATTTTTCACCGTTATAACAAGGCGTAATCACGCTTACCAAAGGTTTTTCCATTGTTTAATTCCTTTTTTTCATTTTGTTTTTCACTTTTCCCAAAAAGTCCGTATACCATGGACTTAAGAAAAAAGAAAACATATAAATTGCAGTTTCGGTCGTTGCATGTCTGTTTCTTGTTCCAAAAGAATAGTATTTTCTGTATTCCTTCTTCACATGGCGAACCATAGGTTTATTCTTAAGAATGTCTTTTGCCCTTGAATATTCCCATATCAAAGAATGTAGGTATTGTACTCTAGCTGTTTCCTTCAATTCTAAATATCCCAGCTTTTCAAAAAAAAGTATGCGTTCTTCAAAAGCTCCTAGATAATCCAACTTTTCAATATATAACGTTTTCCCCAAAATACTCTCTGACCACTTATAATAATAATATAAAGTCTTCTCCGTATAGACAAGTATCCTGCATTTATGAATCAGATGATGGCCCATATAAATATCTTCAAAAATCTTATCATCTGGATATGATAAATCCTGATACAATGATTTTTTAATTAATTTGGCCCAAGATACAACCATAATAAAAGAATCATGATGACTCTGGTAAATTCGTCCCAAGCCTTGACGACTTCCAAAAACCTCTATCTTTTTTTCTTTATCCTGTTTAAATACATAATCTCTCTCAGAACCTTGCGTATAATTGCATATTGATATATCTGCATCTGTTTCCAATAAATTGAGATACAATTCCTCAATAATATTATTGGCGATATAGTCATCACTATCCATCCAAAACAGATAGATTCCTTTTGCCTCAGATACTCCAAGATTCCGCACCGCTCCTATGCCATGATTTTTCTGATGGATGACTCGTATTCTTTTGTCAATACGCATATAATCATCACATATAACCGTACTCTTATCAGTAGACCCATCATCAATTAATAATATTTCCAGAGTTGTATAGGTTTGCTTTAGGACAGAATCAATACATTGACTCAAATATTTTTCAACATTATATATTGGGATAATAACTGTCACTAATTCCGTTGGCTCACAAGCATACATTTTCTAGTCCTCTCACATATTTACTTCGATAATCTTTATATATATCCATTTTTTCTTGCAAATTCTTCCTAATTAAATCTTCATGCTGTTCCATCCATAGATAAGCATTAAGGAGTATATCTTCCTGCTCTAAACTTTGTACTGAAATCACATAATTTTCTTCTATGTCAAATAAATCCTTTGCAATACCTCTCGCCTTTACCGAATATCCTACAACCAAGGTAGGTACTGCTGTTGAATATGCAGCAATCGTCGCATGGGTGCGCGCTCCAATAAACATCCTACAATTACTTATCATGTATTTCAATTGCATGCAGTTGTGATCCTCAATCAATAGCATTCGATTACTTTCTTTATATATTTCATAAAGTTTCTGTAACGGTTTCCTATCGTCATTAGAACCCCAGACTACGTGAGGAATTAAAGCAATCAAATAATCGGTTTCTTCCAAGATATATTCTATTAACTTTTTATAATTAGATATTACCATTCCTTTCCTTTTTTCATGCTCCATAATTAACGGACTAATATTGATTCCAATTGTAATATTGGGCTGAAACCCCTTTGGTAACTCACACTTTTCTATAGGAAGATAAAAAGCCGGATCAGGAAGCCAAACCGTTTGTGAATTGACTTGCCTTAACACATCATAGGAAATACCTTCTCTTGCCACAATCAAATCGAATCTTTCCAAATCCTTCCGAATCTGCCTGTCTTCCAGCAGTTTTGGCTCCACAGATGCCCCCCATAATACCAGCTTATCTGCCTTTTTTCTTATATAATTATTAATATATGCATAATTCTTAACATCAGAATAGCAATAATTATCACCACCGACAAAAAGGGCAACATCCTTTTGATCTAAATTGTCAATGGCTTGTTTATGTAATAATGCATCCATATAATAATATTGACCGGTTATTTTCTGCATCAAATATGCCCTAATGAAATCAACCGACTTTTTATCTATTTCATGTATTTCCTGTCTCACATCAACAACTCGTTGAACAGCATATTTTTGCTCTTCTGTATCTTTATAAGAAAGCAAAAGTGGTCTAGCATCAAGTTCCTTTAATAAGTTTGTAGTAGACCGTACAATAGCCTCACATCCATGATTCATGCTACCACCATGTGCATACATTACAATTCTCATAATTTATTTTCCTAACATTTTTCTTAATCTCAAAACAAAGTAAATCTTTATCCTACTGTTGTTATTATACCAACGCGCTGTTATTCCTTTCATTCCACAATATTGGGCAGATAGTTCTGGTACATACTCTTTTACACGCTTAAATAAATGTCCAAACTCCTGATATGATAAACATTCATTCATAATAAAAATTGTATATACATATCCTGTCACTTGTTCATAAAACCTCCGTTGTTCCCATTCTCTAAAGCTTCTTTTATCTTGCAAGAATTCCTTAATACTATTATGAATCTGTATTTGTTTCATAAAGTCTATTTTCCTATCATTCATACAAATTGCAGAATTTTCTGTTTCCTGCGTATAATAATATCCAGCATATTGAGAAAAAAAGATGCTTTCCACTTTTGCATAAACTTTCAAAAAAAAATCCAAATCTTCCGCCAAAGTAATTGTTTCATCAAACATAATATTGTTTTCTTCAACAATCTTCCGCTTCAGCATCTTGCCTGCCACATACCCATAAATTCCAGAATCCATTTGTTCCTTATAGAAGCTTTGAGCGACTTGCACAATCCTTACTATATTTTCTAATTTTGGTTTAACCTCATCTATTTTATTTCCTTCAATACTTACTTTCTTAATCCCACTTATAACAAAATCATTTTTGACAGAAGTCAGTTTTTCTAAGTATTCACTCTCAACATAATCATCACTATCAATAAATGCAAGATATTCACCGGTAGCATGACGAATACCGATATTACGCGCTCTTGATACGCCACCATTGTCAACATGAATTACTTGAATTCTACTGTCCTTAAAATCTTGACAGAGCTCTAATGATCTATCCGTCGAACCATCATCAACTATAATCAACTGCCAGTTTTTTAGTGTCTGGTTCAATATGGATTTTATAGCTTTTCTAATATGTTTTTCTTTATTGTATATCGGCATAACGACCGAAACCTTTATCATATATTACCTCTTTGTTCATCGCTTACCTTTTTTATATAATAAGTAAGAATAATGATGTTTTATCATTAACAACTGTAGTTTTAATTTGAAAGATACTGCTGGTAGTAAAAAATCATTAAATGCTAATTCTAGTTCCGAAGACTTACAAATATGTCGAATTTCTTCCATTGCCTCTTGTTTCGATAATGTAATAGCCGTATTGATACAGTTACAAGCATAATAAATTATATGTAATTTTAATTGTCTACTAAAATCATAGTCTGTCTTATTGTCAAAAAACTGATGTAAATGCCTATTCATGGTGCAATATACTTCCCATGCACCTTTTCGAAAACTTGTTGTAATCGTACCTGGATTCTCATAATAATTATATAATCCTTGTCCTTTTAAATAATAAAAATTGTTTGCATAGTAACCAGCAATTGCGCTAAAAATGTTATCTTCTGACCAACGAACCTGTTCATCGAAACGAAGATTATTATTTTTTAGAAATTGCGTATTGTATAAACAATGACAAACAGAAAGCAATGGGCCATAATCAATATCTTCTCCCATAATTAATCTGGGGAAAATTTCTTCTCTTATACGAGGTTTGTCATAAAGACCTTCTCTTATAGCAGCCGTTTTCAGAAATGACATACCATTTTTATGCACTCTATAATAGTCACTCATAACAAAATCAACTTTTTCTCGTTCTATTGTTGCATATAATATTTCATACATTTGTGGAATGATAGAATCATCTGAATCAACAAAGCCTATGTATTTGCCAGTTGCAATATCCATCCCTGCATTTCTTGTACTGCTTAATCCACCATTTTCTTTATGTACAACCTTAATCCTATCGTCAACTCTAGCCAATTCGTCACATATATCTGGGCACGAATCCGGTGAACCATCGTCCACCAAAATGATTTCTATATCTTTCAATGTTTGCTTCTGAATACTTCTGACACATCTAAGTAGATATGGTTCTACCTTATAAACCGGTACAATTACACTTACCTTTGGCATACCAGATTCCCTCCTCCCCTTTGTTTTTTTCAATACATCACCTTGCGTTTATTTTGCCTTTATTATTTCGCCTTTATTATTTCGCCTTTATTATTTCGTCTTTATTTTTTAGCCCTACTTTTCATTTTCCTGTAAAATGGAAACATAGTGTATTCAACGAAACAAATCAAGGTACCCATACACAATTCCTCCATCAGTCCAAGACAAGTTTGATTAATGGCCTAAATTCAGGAGCAAGCGAGCAAAACAGATGTAGACACAACATGGACAAAACTGCAAGTCCATTCAATTAATTTGTTTCCTGTCTGCTTATCATCCGCTCATATCTACTTTCCATTTATATGTTTACAAATACATATTTTTTACAATAACAATCTCATATCTCCGCTTACTTATAATAGTGAATAAAGTTTCCCAACCTGATTCGAATTTGAGTAATCCCTTTTCAAGCAATTTTCACTTAACACTTTCATCAGCATAGGATTTTGCAGTACTCTGGCAATCCCATCAGCACACCCTTCATTGTCCATCGGCACAATTACACCATCAATGCCATCCTCTAGCTGGCTGAAAGATGTTGCATACTTTGTGATTACCACAGGCTTTCCAAGCATCTGCGCCTCCCTAACCGACACGCATTTTCCTTCATAACGTGATGGTTGGACATACAGGTCACAGTCTTTCATATAAGGATATGGATTATATTTCTTGCCTAAAATAATCACATGATTCACCATTCCTGATTCATGGATTATTTGACGGATTAATGCCTCATCTCCGCCAAAACCAATCAAATACCATCTGATTTTCAACCCCCTTTTAAGCAATATTTTGCATATTATCGGTACATTATCAAAGTTTTTAGCATTTGTAAAACGTCCAACGGAAAGTAAGGAGATTGTATCTACTTTTTTCATATCAAACCAGGTATAGAATTCAGCTGATTGTCTTACCAACATATTTTTTGACAGAATATTCTCCATAAGTATCAACTTATTACGCAAGGATGGAAAAGTCTTCAAAAAACTTTCTGATACAGCATTAGATATGGACATAATATGGTCATATGCAGACCACATAGCCAACTCCGAAAGAACATTTACCTGTACGGTAGAATAATCCGTATGTATCCAAGCTATTTTTTTCTTTGCTCGTACTTTCTTTACCACGAAATAATGAGGAGTCAAAAAACTGACTGCCAAATCGTACTCTGTTACTGGCTGGATATCAGGCATCAAATGCCATGTATATTTATGGCTATATTCCAATGCCACACTACTATCTATATACCTATGTTTTTTATCATATTGCTTTGCTTTCATTTTCCCTTTTAAACGAGCGGCAGTCAGAAGAACGTGTCCTTCTCGCAACGTATCCTTCATTGGTCTTGCAAGCACAGTATAAGATGATACCTGTGGAAGCAGATTGACATACTGTGGAATATCCCTCAGAAGCCCTCCTTCATGACGCAAAAGGAACAAATCCACAGTACAAACATTCGGATCAAGGGCATCTAACAGCCCTATCAGACTGCGTTCTGCTCCACCCAATTCCAATGCATGAGAAACAATCAATACCTTCTTCATTTACCTTTCCCCTTAAGCCATCGGAAACAACCTGTACCAAAAATTCTATGAAACGGTCTCGTTAACCTGCTGCGGAGGATTACTTTCCTACTCAGTGCACTTTTCGAGTACCAATGAATGCTAAATGTGTTTTTCGTCTTGTTCAGCCTGCCAGTCGGATCATCATATGGATTCATATATTCTTCCGGCAGGACAAGAGTCCCGGCAATTTTCTGTTCCTTTCCATTCAATTTCAAGCCGAAAGAAAGTAATGCCCGAGTATTCAACTTTGGACAAGAAATAAGCGAAATGTTTCCTGTTTTATCCAGATTCATATTTGTATACTGCTCTATCATTGCAGTTACTGTAGGATGCCCAGCCACCGCTCCAAAGCCTTCGCCCGTGTTAATATTTTCATTAATTTCAAATCCATAAAACGCATCATTTTTCAGTAGATTATCAAAAGACGCAACTACTTCCACATCCGTATCGAAATAGACCCCACCGTGTTTTTCAACAACAATAAGCCTTACCATATCGCTTAGATATGCCCATTTTTTATTTTGATAACAATACCAAGTATAATCATTATAATGTAAATCAAAATTGTCCTCGTTCCATTCGATAATTTCAAAGTCGGGACAATACTTTTTCCAACTCTCAATACATTTTTGAGCCAGCTTAGGCTTCTCACCACGCCCAAACCAACAATAATGGATTTTTTTTGGTATCACTCTATCCACCTCCTTGGTGTTAATGTAATTTTCTACCTCTTTATATATCGGACAATCACCGATAGCACTATACCAAAAGGTACTACCAAAACCGTCAAAATCTTTCGTGGCGATTCTGCGATAAAATCCTTGTTCTTTGCCAAAATACTGCTTGAAACATAGTGAATACAATCAATAAACAGTCTCTTAGCACTCTGTGGATATTGCATATAAATCGTACGAATAAATGCAAATCCTTTCGGATTTTTCAGGTATTGCCTCCACATAGTTGCACTAGAACCATTATCCTGATACTCAACATTGCACAGGACTTCATTCAACACTAGTAGTTTGTACTCCTGATCACAGAGTAGATATTTATAATTTAATCCCACATACTGCTCTCCCTCAAACACAGGATAAGGCGGATATTTCTTCATCAATTCAGTTCGATACACCAATTTCTTATCACCCTTACCACCAGCAGCATAATATCCACTTAAAGTAGTCTCTTTCAAGTTGTCAGGGAATTTACTTCCAATTAAGTTTCCACTCAAATCAGAATCCAAACCAATTATACCCGCATATTGAGAATTTCCATATTTTCTCCAGAAAGAAAGAATTTTTTCGACAGCTTCATCTGCCAGACAGTCATCGGAATCAATACAGATATTTAATTCTGTATCAATATTTTCATATGCCTTATTATGCGCTGTATGCATTCCTCCATTTTCCTTATAGAAGTATCGAATCTCAAATCCATTATCTTGCTCTTGCCATTGTTCTATTAATTCTCTGGTATTATCACTGGAACCATCATCCACGATTAGCCAAATAAATTCCTTACAGCTCTGACGACAAAGGGATTCAAATGTGCGCTTAATTGTATGTGCTCGATTAAATGCAGGTGTGAATACCGTTAATATTGCCATTCCCTAACACCTTCTTTCTATAATTAATTTTATCCAAAAATAAATTTCAATTAAGACATTTACAATAATAATTGCATAACCACTCTGCATTATTTTCAATATCAAACCCAGCCTTGCAAATATTTTCAAAAGTATTTTTTCTCTCTTCCTTTGCACATTGCAGAATCAGTTTGACCCATTCTGATATACTATCTTCCAATTTCATTTGATACACCAAATCTGTTATTTTACATTCAATCGGTACTCTGTCAGAAGTAATACAAGGAAGCCCAGCCGCTTGAGCCTCAACTATCGTAAGAGGCAACCCTTCATAAATAGATGGAAACACAAAAACATCCATCGCCTGCATCAACTCTGCAACATCTTTTGTCAGTCCTGTGAAAATAACCTTATCTTCAATTCCCAGCATATTTACCTGTCCTTTAGCTGTATCCATCAAATCACCTGCACCAACTAGCAATAATTTAGAATCTGACTCTTCTTTAAGCAATTCATTAAACACACTAATTAAGAAAGAATGGTTTTTAGGTGGAGCAAATCTCCCAACATGACCTATAACCAACGTATCCACAGCTATTCCTAGCCTGGCACGTACCTCTTTTGATTTCTGTGGAGAGTATGCGTAATTACTTGTTTCAACAGCGTTATTCATCACGTGAAAGGACTGTCCGTTAAACATCCATTCCCCAGCCGCTTTAGAGCAGGCGAATAGTTGTGTCGCATAATTTCCTATATTACGTTTAAACAACAACTTTATGAAGTATTTTTGGTCTTTTGTTTGGTTACTACTATGGGCATGCCCTATTCTTACAGGTATTCCATGCTTCTTAGCGTATTTTAATGGAATACCTGCCATACAATCAAGATGGGAATGTATAATTAAATACTCCGGGTGTTCCTTAAAAAAAAAATTAAGCTTTTTCGAATAATTACCATCGAACGGGTTTAAATATGGCAACCGATAGATTTTGCCACCCATGGACAGTATCTCTTCATCATAATCAGCAATGAACTCCCGATGAACCAGAAAATCAAACTGCACCTTTAACCGGTCAATATGTCTATAATAATTCATGAGCATGGTTTCAAGTCCACCACGTCCCATGTAAGTCACCACATGCAAAACACGCTCCAAATTCATCCCCTCCTTTCATATCAGAACAATGATCCCAAAAATGACCACACCGAAATTGAAGTGTAATATTGAGAAAATCCTTGATTATCATAAATGAAAAATATTAAATATAATACAACTGCACAGAATTGAACGAATTTCACAGTTCCTTCTGCGAATAACTGTTTGATTATCCAGGGCAGTAAACAAATTGTACCGAATGCAAAGTATATGGCCATTCTACCAAACATATTGGCACCATTCATGGACGCTAATAACATAAAAATTAAGCTGATAATTGACATATTCGCCAAAAGGCACCTCGCTGGAGACATAAGCGGTACCAATTTTCTTCGGAATACCAATGTAAGACCCGGTACAACTGCATAAACAGCCACACGCATAAAATTCATTCTATTACCATCAAAAACCTCGTATTCTGCGATAGATTTGCCCACAGCGTCAGTATACTCTAAAAGTGTTGAAATGGTACTATTAAAAGTTATCATAACAGCTATCGTACCTAAACTTAATAAAAAAGTTTTCATATCCCATGGTTCAGACATGAAAAATGGAAGAATTAAAAACATGAACGCATAGGTATGGAATAACCCTGCAATTAATACAATCACTGCAAAACGTACCCATTTCTTGTCTAATAGCGCCGGAATTGCTAAGGTCAAAATCGCCATAGCTGTAACCTGTTTCATTGCAGCAAGACAGAACACAGCTGTACCTAAACCAAAAAACAGGAAAACTGCAAAACCAAAATCCACATCCGCGGTATATCGTTGAATAAATCGAATAAATAGTATCGTATCCACTATCGCGAAAAGCAGAAAGTATAGATGAACATTATTAGTAACTGTACAAAACAATGCAGTAATACCATTGAATAATGGATTATGTAGTATATTCAAATTTTCTCTGTCTGCAAGAAATTCGGTAATCGACTCTGAATTTTCAAATCCACTAATATAAGCACCTGTATCATTGTAGCTTGTTCTCAAACCAATAAATAAGGAAAAAATAATAATCAAAAGAACAAGGAAAACATCCCATTTTATTTTTTCTTCACTTTGTACATATCCAATAGTTATTTGAGATGCATACGCCAAACCACTACATAAAAACATTACAATCAATAAATTGACCACAAATTAGTCCTCCAAAATACCTGCTAATGTCGCCATAACAACTTTTCTTTTATCAAATAAAGATTCCATCCGTTTTCTTCCGGCGATTCCCATTATTTTCCGTTCTTCAGCAGTAAGGGTAAGAATCCGCCTCATGGAACAATAAATACTTTCAGAATTCGCCACTGGACATAAATATCCGCTAACATCCGGCTCCACTGCTTCTCGACAACCGGAAATATCGCTGGTGATCAATACCCTTCCAGTCGATGCTGCCTCCAAAAGCACATTGGACATACCTTCATGATAGGAGGGAAGTACCACGCAGTTTGCTTTCGCATAGAACGTGCGAACCTCTTGCTGGAAGCCGTGAAAGATGATGATTCCCTCTCGCTCCAGTTGCTCTACCGTCTCCTTATATTCATCCTCAAAGAATCCCACTAAATCAAAGACTACTTTATCACCATATTCAGCCTTGATTTTCTTAGCGGCATAGAAAAGTTCATTAATACCTTTTTCTCTCATAATGCGTCCAACAAATAGAAACCGCACACATCCGTCTTCCGCATAAGGCTGATAAGGATAGTAATCCAAATTGATACCAGCACCATGAAGAACCATCTGATGCTTTACTGTAGTTATATTTCTCTGTCGAAACAACTCCGCATTTCCATCATTCTCAAAAAAGACTATTTTTGCCTTTTCCAATGCTATCTTATACATGATGGTAACAACTTTTTCCAATCCTTTTTTTTGAAAAGCAGTTCCCAGGCCTTGTACATTCACACAATACGAAATCCCCAATTTCGAACAAATATAACCACCATAAACATTCGGCTTAATAGAATATGTAATAACCAGATCAGGATTTTCCCCTCTGATAATTTTAAAATAAGTACGTAACAGTCTTATATCTGTTATTGGGTTGATACCACGGCGATTAACATATGTATCAATAATTTTGCATCCCATAGCCTTGAAATCACCTACATACTCGTCACAAGGCATACTCAGTACAACTTCATTCTCTTTCAACAACTCAGCAATCAATTCTCTTCGAAATCGATATAACATGAATGAATGATTTGTAAGAATCAGAATTTTCCTCATTACTTGTTCCTCACTTCTTGTACCATTCGATAGCACTTCACAGTACCACCTTCTATCACGCCATCGCTTCTCAGAACTGCAAGAAATGTACCAAAGAAACACTTCAAATCAATAATTGTTCCAAAACACTTTAAGTAATAACCTTCTAAACGAGCTTTCTCATCAATCTCAAGTTCATCTCTACCATGAATTTGTGCCCATCCTGTTAACCCTGGTTTCACTTGATATATACCGTATTTATCCCGTTCAGCAATTAAATCATCTTGGTTATATAAAGCTGGTCGAGGTCCGCAAACTCCCAGCGGATGTCCTGGTTGTACAATATTCCATAACTGTGGCAGCTCGTCCAAAGATGTCTTTCGCAAGAATTTGCCAACCTTTGTAATAAACTGTTCGGGATTATCAAATAAGTGAGTAGGTGTATCATGCGGAGCATCCAGACGCATGCTCCTGAATTTATAGAGATTGAAGTGGGTCTTATTGATTCCCACACGTTTCTGCTTGAAAAACACAGGAGCTTTCCATCCATCTTCTAATTTGATTGCAATCGTGATGCCCAAAAAAGCAGGTGATAACAGAAGCAATCCAGCACTGGCTATTACCGTATCTATTATGCTTTTAATTTTTAAATAATTCCGTTGATATTGCGTTAATTCATGATATTCCGATACAAAATCCTTACTAAATTTCATTTCTCTATATATCCTCCACTTATAAGCTACAATAAAAGTGATATATATCCTTATGCCAATATCAGATAAATCCAGGACAAACAAATCAGTCCCTCTTTTTCATTCAAACCCCTTTTCTGTTCGCTGCAAAAGTCGGTATGTAATAGTTTGTACATATTTTAAGTGTGCTTTAATTCCATCATTCATCTTACTACAATAACTAAGTAAAAACAATAGGCATATTCCGCGAATATTTGACTTGAGCTCAATCAATATGTCACTATATTCAATAACCCCTCCCCCTATCTTCTCATTATTATTTTCTGGTGTCGAAAACGAGGTTTTAATCCAGTGATACTTTCCTATACAGCAAAAAAACCATTTATGCCAAGCATAAATGGTTGCACATTGATATATTTACAGACATATTCCATCCATACACATATACATGCGGCAACCGGCTGTCATAGTCTTTCGACCTTAGACCCTTGGCTTTGTGTCCCTGCTTTTCAACAGGTTTACCTTTATTCACTTTATATAATATGCTTTTAATGTACATTTGTCAATAGTTTAATTTTAAGGCTATTTCAAAGACTATTTCAAAGCTGTCAAATCACTTTACATCTATATCCATATCCAGTATAATAAAACGAAATGACTTAACAAAGGAGAAACTCCATGAACATAAAGAAAAACCGCCTCTCCGGTATCCTGGTTCATCCCACCTCTTTCCCATCCCCATACGGAAT
>Ga0153937_1000049_pt1 | contig 47981 bp, 78 predicted proteins | sample TSNY021MetaG_FD_104680 | JGI IMG/M metagenome (GOLD analysis project Ga0153937, IMG submission 104680) | Attine ant fungus gardens microbial communities from New York, USA - TSNY021 MetaG | ecosystem: Host-associated > Fungi > Mycelium > Unclassified | place: USA: New York, Robert Murphy County... | reverse complement strand
CCTGAAGCTTAAATGGAGACATACCTAAACCTATAAAGTCCGGTAATTGTCCTGCGAGTTGATTATAATAATCTTTTGCCAACTCGCCGTCTATTAGCCAGTTTCCATCTTTATCTGTTTGTAGTTCTGCATGAACTAATTTGTAATTTTGCATTTCAGTTCCGGCGAGATATAAATCTTTATAATCTTGTATATTTGCAATATCTCCAAATAGACTAACAAAGGGCGGCAACTGATAAGTTAAATCGTCATTTATTTTTATACAAATTATGTTCTTAGGTTCTAAATCTTGCCATCTTAAATTATTATTACTTTGATATGCTCTGTATTTAGTTTGAAATTCAACAGGATAAAATTCCAGAAATGCTTCCCTGCCTACAAAATACTGGAAATCAAATCCATAAACCCAGCAGCCGTCAACCTTACCGGATAATTGACAATAATTTGCATCTAATCTTTGCAAAGTCCAACTTGAATCGGTACTCCATATATATCCAAAAAAACAATCTTCTCGAAAAGCCACATTTAATGCAGAGCCAAATTCATGTGCCATATTCATATTTTGCACATATGCACTTGCTTTATAATATTGTGTTAGAATATTTTTATCGTTTAATGTCTTACTTTTATTTAAATTCAACGGCGATAACACATAAGCGAAGGTAGGCATATTGGCAAAATAATTTATAATAGACTTATATTGATTAGAGATATGATATAAATAAATAGACATATCTCTTAAAGTTTTTTCATTTTGATCGGGTGTAGATAAATAATTATTTATCTGTTCCTTCGTATATCTTGAAAAAAGATAAGAAGATTCAGTTCTGCTTAAAAAATCTCTGGTAACTACTTTTTTTGCTATTGCGTAATTTGATAACTTTCTTGATTGCAATCCATCTAAATGATTATTTATAGATTTTGCATTTGGAAGTTCATAATTTGCACGTTTGCTCTGTAAATCTTGTACTGTGTTTTCATTTATTTCAAATATTTTATTCACCTACCTTCTTTTGCGTTGAGAACCATAAATATTGGGCTTTCTAAATTGGAATGTTGGCTTTTGCTCTTTTTTTGGCTTATCCAATATCTGTCCTCTGCGTTTTTGCTGTAAGTACCAACCAAGCATAGCTAGACAATATCCACGGTCATCATTCATTTTATTTTTTTGATCTTCGCATAGATCGTATCTACATCCACCATTACTGCCATCATATCTATAAAAATTAGCAATTTCTTCTTTTGTTAAATCTATATTAATCAAAGATAATTCTTCTTCAAATGATAGTTTGTAAGGATACGTTTCTCTATTTTTGTCTACTCTAATAAGTTCTCCATCTTCGTCTTCATATTCGTACCCACCTTCAATGTCGCAATCTACATATAGCATAATATGGCCTTTACCATCATATTCCTCTGTAAATGATATTAAGTCAAGATTCAACATTTCAACTAATGCATCAAACATTTCGACTTTATATTTTTTAGGACTCATTAATTTTAGTTTATCGATATTATCAGGAAATATTGATATATATTCTTCATGTTCGATTTTATCTATCAATCCTTTATGTGTTAGACGGTTATTATCTTTCCATCCTTCCATCAAATCATCGCCAACAAATCGTCCACCACCACCACTACCTGAGTCAATCATAACAACTTCAATATTCTCGTAGTCCGGTTTTCCAGCTCCGTTATAATCGACAATCATCTGTTTGAGATATTTCATTTGCTCTGGATATCTCATTGGAATTTTGTTTTTTGTTGCTATATCAACAAAGCTTATTCCTGCACATAGTCTCATTTTATATCCAACTTTTTCGTCATTGTATAATTCAGCAACCAAAACGACCGAATTATCTATTTGTCTTGCAGGATCGTAAGCAATTACGTATTTTTTATTATCAACATTTTTAAGTTCTGGTACTCTAACTTCGCTATTCTTTTTGATTACGGCGCGTTTGAATGGCATTTTGTCGCCACCATCAATACTAAACTTATTGAAATACTCTCTTAATGCTTTTTCTTTATTTTTTCTCATATCATCTTCTACTTCTTGTTTAGTAAGTAGAGACACTGGATATATTTTGCCATTATATTTAGCATTGAAAACCACATTAGCATTAACATCAGCAACAAAGTAATCGTCATCGCCCAGGAACATTCTTTTTGCATATTCCTTATATGCTTTTTGATAAAAATATGTGCTCATATCAGATGCAGAGCTTGCAAAAATAGCTTGGTTGGGAACATTTTTAGGATTTAATCTTATATCTCCTTCGCCACCAAGCTCGAAGTTGCTATCTTGAGTAATATATGGCATAGAAGTTACAAACAAATCTTCAGGGGCAAATCCACTTTCGTCATAAATATTTAAATTTGATCTCTTACTTCTGTTGTTGTCGAAGTTACCATTTAGACTGTTGACTCGACTATCATTAAATAATTTATAAGTAAATGATGCTGGATTATGAACAAATCCATCGTACTGAGATGAATTTGCTTCAATTTCACCTAAGAAAAAATCAGTCAATCCAGTAAATGAAGCTATCTCATTTTTAGCAATCTGTTCAATTTTTAAGAAACACTCTTGTGACTGCGAACCTACGCCAGCCATTATATAAGTTCTGTGCTTTGAAAACAGATTGGATTTAGCCATGACGAATGGTGCAATTAGGGTAGTTTTGCCGCTTCCGCGGCTCTGGCACCACACATTTCTTGGTGTAATCCAAGAATTCATAAAGACATATCTTTGATGATCTAGTAACTCAATACCATAAAATCTTTCACAAAATCTTACTGGATATTTTCTTCCCCAGTTTATAATTTCAGCATATTTTAAATACGCCTCTAATTTTCGTTCCGATAATTCTTCCCTAGACTGCTTGAGTATATATTCCATTCTCTTCACCTTCTAAGTTAAAATTATCTATATCTAAAATATCTTCTTGTCTTTCATCTTCATATATGATATTATTTTCTTCCAATAAAATCTTTAGAAGCCTATTTTCCTCTTCAAGCATTTCTACTGATTGCCTGTATTCTTTTATTTTTGTATGTTGGATACTCAGCATATCGCCAATATCATCTTGATTCAATTTGATTTGTTGTAATATACTGGAATTACTTATGTCGGCGAATTGTCTGAAAGATTCGCACGTCTTTAAATCAAACAAATTAACTTTTGTTTCAGTAAACTTTAACTCCTCCAACACTTTAACAAAATATGCCAGACTACTTGAACCTTTATTGCCTTTAGAGCTTAAATTGGCAGCAAATCCATTGTTTTTAGCAAAATTATTTATTGCTGTTAGACAATCATTTTTAACTGCTGACAAAGTTTTAATCCTATTTTCATTCATTGAGCCAGTATTAAATTCGCTTAAAACCTGCTTATTTAATATGTCGGCCTGTTGATATAGTTTGACCATTTCTATAACACTCTGTAATTTATGCGGATCGTTGATTGTATCCTCATCAACAAGATAGTCAGATGTTAAATTAAACATCAACCTTCTTGAAAACTCATCATAGTCCTCATAAGGATCGTATTTTAGTATTTTTAAAATTCTATCTTTGCTTTTTAAATCCTTCGATGACCATTTGGCTTCTCTTTCTTGCATTACTTCTTGTTCGCTTTTAGATAGTTCTCCATCAACTAAGCTATTTAAGAAAGTTTTCATTTGATATTGGTTATTATTTAATATTCTCAAATACATACCAATACCAAAATTAGTATTATTGACAATTAAGGTTTGACGAAGAGATTCATAATACGGAACATCAAGCCTATGACAAGCAATTTTTAATGCTGCGGCCTGTGATTGAAATTTAATACTATTCTCTTCAAACTCTTTATTTAAACAAGTCTTGCAAAATAATACTTTTTTATCAGTTGCAGACCAAAATTTAGACCATTTTGATGAAAAGAAGTCATCTTCACTTTTTTCATTTTCGCAACATAAGCATACGTACTTCTTTTTTTCTACTTTAGGCTTAGGAGCTACTTTTGGTTTTACAGGCATAAATTAGCCCCTTTCTTTTTGTATTTGACAATCATACTAATATGATTTATAATATAAGTGTGATTGTTGGCTAGTCCCTAATCTCTAATGGCATTTCCATTTCACAACAAACTATTTCAATATGACCATCTGTTACAATAGCTTTACACATTGGATCATAGTATTTATTCAAAAAATCAATTAACGGTTTAGAAGCCTGTTCCAATTCTTCAAACTGGATGCGTATTTGTTCTTGATCGCAATTACATTCAAAATATTCATCGTATTCATCAACATCATAAAATGTCGCAACAGCATCTCTGACCAACTCATCAATTTCATCAGATATATACTCTGATATAAAATTTGCAAGATAAAAATTTTCGCATTCAACATCAACATTTACATTAATTTCTTCAGTCTCTAACTCAGACTCGCAATCTTCATCTTCAATATCCGAAATCATTGCAAGCTCACCTTCCAAAATATCAAGCGCATCTCTGTGATACCTAACATCATCTTTTAATTCCTTTTTAAACTTCGAGCAGTCCATAATAAATCTCCTTTTTAATTTGTTATAACAGGGGATTGAGGATTTGAACCTCAGAAAATGCATGAGTCAAAGTCATGTGCCTTAACCACTTGGCGAATCCCCTCCATACTCCGACCTATCACATATTATATAATAAATCAGAGTTTAATCATTCGATTCTTATATTCAGTTCCATACTTTGAATATCCAATATTGTGTATTCTATACTTACAAAGCAACTTTATTAACCAAAATGGAATATCATTATTTGTTTTAATTTCCATAAGCATAACATTGTCATTCAATAATTGTTTATGCAAATGCTTTTTATCAACTTCCAATACTAAATTATCTCTTCTTGATTGAATATTGGTATCAAAAGTAATGCGCAAACTTTCATCATTTTTTGAGAAATAAGCATTGCGCTTATAAGAAATAAACGCCTTTGGAACAACGACATGCAAATTAAGTAAATTTGATATTTCATTAATTGCTGATGCATTCATATAATCTTGGATATATATATCGCCAGTCTTTAAAAAATCCAACGCCTCTTTTAACCTAATAACTGAGCGACTTTTATGAATTACTCCAAGTTTTTTTTGTTTTAATTCAATATATATTATATCTTTAGATTTAGATTCCTTATACGCTCTTAATCTTAATTTGCATGTATAGTCTTCATTAGCTATAGATTTTTTAATTAACAAATCATCCACTGTATCATAGTAAATGTTAAAAATGTTATATTTATTATTTGATCCATTATAATTATCTGGCGATACATATTCAGCTAGATCTTTTATAAAACTTGAATATTTTTCTTTCGGTATCAAATATTTTAATTCAATCCTGTCAAAAATCTCCATATTATTCTCAATCTTTGGCTGGCTGGATATTTGACAATTTAACTATAAAATCTGTGAGCGAATTCACATGTTCCAATTCATCGCTAATAATCTCAGAGATTTTATCTACCAATTCGTCAACAATCATATCTTGATGTCCCGATAAAATTATATTCTTACATTCATCCAGCAATTCAAAATATTCTTCGATTGCATCATATTCTTTTTTTGCATTTTTTGATATAAGTGCCAATAATTGCTCGACAGAATCATCATCTTCATCTTCTGCATAATTTATATCTATATCCATTTTATAAGGCATTACATCTTCGATTGGTTTTTTAATATCTGCTTTTGTCTTTTCATCTAATTGAATCATTCTACACCTCCAAATAATATAATTGAAAATGTATAAAATTTATTTTTTGCGTTTTTTGGCGCGAGCACGTCTCTGAATGTCGTATGCAGCAGCAACCGCTCTGTCAGGCTTCATGCCAGATTTAATCATCTCGTCTATATTATATTGTCGAGTTTTGTCTGAATATCCAAATTTTGTAGGCATGATATATTTACACCACCTTAACTTTTACCAAGTTCTAAAGCTTCTTGGATTAAATCTTTCCAAAGCGCAGCATCTTGGATTTGAATGAGAAATCAAACAACATTCAGGTGACATAAATGTAAATTCGGATGGTTTAAAATTCATTAGTGTGCAACAATCAATTGCAGAGAAATTTCCGTTTTGTATGTCAGCATATGTTCCTCTAACACCATTAAAATTGTTAAATCCACCGCTAGTAAACCTATTATTTCCACAACAACATGACATAATCTTTTCCTCCATTATACAAAAATATAATTTTTATAAAATGTGAAAAATATGTATATAGGCAAGCATGGAATAATAAAGGAGAGAAATTATTCCACACCCACAATTAATGCCAACAAAATAGCAGAGTTTAATCTATTTGTTCCTGTTCTACATCTTGTTCAGCCTGTAATGCTTGGTATTCTTCCATCGTAATTTCATACCAATCTTGCCAATTAACACTTAATGGCAAAAAGACCGCACCATTTTCGGAGGTGTACGACTCGCCATTGGTAAGAACATTACCAGCATCTGGTCTTAAAACTATCATTCCGTCTGTAAAAGCTTTTGTCATAAATATTCATTCCTTTTATTCTTCTATATTTAAAGGTAAATTTGTTTCTGTGTATACTCGCTCGCTACTAATTGAATCTACTGCTTCTTCATATTGTGCACCATCTCGCTCAATCATAAAACCAGTGTCAGAATAAGTGCGCTGATAATATGTGTTATTAATAGTAATTATTTCTGTTTTAACCATGTGTCTACTCCCATTCTACCATATAATTGGCATATGTTATCCAATTTGTAGCTGTTTGGTATGCTTCTAATGAGCCTGGAGGAACTTTTATTTTGCATATATCGCTAATATAATTAAATACCGATGTAGAGCCAAGTGTAGGTGGAGTGTCACTCATCATGATATACTCGACAATCCCGTAACAACTTGAAAATGCAGTTGTAGCAATTGTGGTTACGTTGGCGGGGATGACTACTCTTTTTAAAACTGTACAACCCATACACATAGAGGATGTAATATTTGGAGAAAAAAAGGGCATAATAATATTAGACATCGCTGAATTATTTTGAAATAGATAATTTCCATTATACACTATCTGGTTAGGGAAGACAATCGCTACAAGACTTCGGCATCCATAAAATGCATAAGCACTAATTTGACCACTATCACTTCTCAACGAAATACTTCTTAAACTAACACAACTATAAAATGTATATGAGTAAATCGAACCTCCCACACCAAGTCTTACTGCTGTACATATGGCTGATGATGCATTACCAAACGTATTGACATTTGTCGATGCATATAGATAATATACTCCACCAGATATACTAATAGTGTACATTCCTACTTGGGCATAGTTGTGTGTAAGAGTATTTACCCCAGCTGTAGATGATGTTGAAGTTTGACCATCTCCCCAATCAACATTTAGTGATCCAGAGCTATTCTGAATCCGAATTGTTACACTTGTTGTTGTAACAGTAGTAAGTGTAATATCAAGTTCAGTCTTCCCACTCTTTGTAGTATATAATGCGCCTATATCCGCAGGCATAGTTAAAGTATTAACATCATCCAATGTCCAATTCCAATCTTGAAAAATAAGTTTGTCATGTGTTGGCCCATTGGGAAGCGCAGTTGCTGTTTGAGCTTCTTGAAGTGTCCATGCATACACAAGTGTACCGTCATAATCGTAGAAATTTACATCTTTAGGCATTATAACTTCGCCAGCCTCTATATCCAACACTTTTGGCACAAGTGTTGCCAATGTCTCACTACCACTCGCACTAACTCCCATTGTATTTAAGTTAGTAACCAATTCATCACGCTTATTGTCGAGTTGCGTTAAAGCTTGCGGTATAGTAGCCATTACACATCCTCCTCAATTAGCTCATTTGTCTCTATATATATTCTTCCACTGCTAATTGGATCTATTGCATCAATGTATTGTGCATCATCTCGTTCAATCATAAAATTAGCATCAGAATATGTGCGTCTAAAATAAACTCCATTGATGGAAATTATTTCTGTTTTAATCATGGTGTCCACTCCCTCATATAATTTGCAAACGATACCCAATTTGTTGCATTTTTATAGGTTTCAAGTGTGCCAGGAGGAACATATATTATACATATGCCATTAATTCCAGTAAATGAAGTAGTAGATGCTAGCGATGAAGGATCTGTTCGATGTATTGTATGTGTTGTAATAGAGAGGCAGTTAGCAAATGCAGTAGTTCCAATACTTGTAACACTACTTGGTATTGTGACGCTTGTTAAGCCATAGCAATACTGAAATGAATAAGCGGCAATACTTGTAATGTTATTTGGCATTATAATACGCCTTAAATTGTAACAACTCAAACACATGTAATTTCCGCTACTAGCACCGCTTGGCATAATAATATTTGTTAGACTATAACAAGTACCAAACACATAGGTTCCAAAAAGTGTAGCACTCTTTGGTATTGTGATGCTTGTCAAACTGTAGCAATTACGAAAAGTATAGTTTCCAACTCTTGTGCATCTAGTACCAAGTCTAACTGATGTACATGTGTAATTAGGTGTAATATTAAACATATTATATGGCATTGTAGCTGATCCATATGGATAATAATCGCCAGTGCTATCAACACTTGCAGTATAATTTCCAATAACAGAATAAGTATGGGTAAACGTCCTTAATACTGATGAAGTTGTATCTATATCCTCACTTGTACCATCACCCCAATCAACAGTGATTGTACTTACTGCTGTAACATTATACATTAGCAATGTTACATCCAATCCAGTCACCAACGTAAGTGTTAAATCAAATTCACTAGCCCCACTTGCTGTTGTATATATCGCACCTATATCAGCTGACATGGTTAATGCATTAATATCTGTTAGTGACCAATTCCATTCTTGAAAGACAAGTCTGTCGTGTGTTGGCCCATCAGGTAATGAAGTAAGCGCATTTGCTTCAGATATTGTGTATGAATGTAATAAAGTTCCATCATAATCATAAAAATTTACATTTTTAGGAGTTATAACTGAAGCCGTTTCTATATCTAACACTTTTGGTACAAGTACATCCATTGTTTCGGTATTGCTTGCAGCAACCCCCATAGCTTTTAAGTTGTCTGCCAACTGGTCACGCCTATTTCCAAGCTGTGTTAGTGCTTGTGCCATATCCGTCATTAAGCACCTCCAACGATCGCTAATATTGCGTCTGCCAAACCTCCAACGGCGGCCAAATCAGAGTAAAAAGCCGATTCAGTGCCAGTATACCCTCCAGATTGTGCAGATGCAAACGCCGATTTTCCATCAGCACCCACAGTTCCCGCAGCACCTGTTGCTCCAGCGGCACCCGTATTCCCTCGCGGTATAGTAAAATTAAATACTGCTGCACTAGATGTACCTGAATTAGTAATTGCGGCATTGGTTCCTTCTGCGCCTGTAGTAATAGTTCCTACAGCTATTGTTGCCGCCTGACCCGTTGCGCCAGTAGCGCCAGTTGTGCCCTGAATACCTTGAATGCCCTGATCGCCAGTGTCGCCCTTCTCTCCACGTGGCAGTACAAAATCGAAAACAGCCGATGTGGGAGTGCCTACATTAGTAACATTTGCATTGGCACCACTGGTTACAGTGCCAACCTCAATTGTGGCAGTCTCTATTGCAAGAATATCAGCCCCTATTGCATCAAAAGCATCCGATATAGCTTTCTTTTCCGCAACCGAAGTGTGTATATTTGTATCTGCTGTATGAGTATTCAAAGTAGTTCTTACAGCATCTAATTGAACGATTGTAGCATAATCCGATAAATCTATCTTTCCAGTTTCAAGTTCCTGTTTTTGTGTTCCATCCCACCAAAAATCTGGCACATCTAACTCTATGATTAGCAACCAATCTCCAATACGTAAATCGCTAATAGTTTTCCCATCACTACGTATATATAACCCATTAATCCAATTTTCCAACTGAACTAATGTGTCAAATACTAACGCCTGTGCCGCTCCTTTAGCAATCGCCTCTATTGTAGCCATATTAGTATTTATATTGACTATATCAGATGTAATGGTGTCTATGTTATCTACCATAATTGTCAGATTACTATCAACTACATCTAATACCTCAGTTAAAGACTGATCGCCAATACGAATGTTGTCACCCGTTAATGTAACAGCATCTGAATTTAAAATCAACATGCTTTGTAGCAAAGAAGATGTCATAACATAAATATCTATATTCTGAGCACCGAATTCTAATTGAGCCATAGTCAGTCTGATTTTTAAACTTTTAGCCAAATCAAATTCTAAGTTCTGATTGTAAACACCTTTAAATGACAATATAGAATACACATTAGGCAGACCGCGAATGTTCAATACTCTTTTAGAATTTCCAATTACTACATCATCAGCCAATATTTCCAAAATAACTTGTGCATTGTTATAATTTAGATTTGATCTAAATGCAACAGTTGCATTAAATTCTCCATTTTGTAATATTTTAAAATTCATATTAGGAATAGTATTATTAGCAGTAAATGTTGCAATCTCTACAAATGTATTTAGAGCAACATTGGATTCAAATTTACTAGCAATTACTTGCGCTGTCTCGTTTATAGGCGCAATTAGTGAAAGGCCATCAGATACAAAAAACATTGGAAAACCTACCGTTGTGCCAACGCTACTTTCTATATCATCTATACGTTCCAATAAAGACTCTGTGACATAAGCATTGGTGCTAGTTGCGGGAATATTGTCAGTGTCCAACGATATGTTGTTATTGACTGCCATAACATTATTAACCGAAGATGCAATTGTGTCAGGTATATCAAATTCTTTGACAAATAATTTAGAATCAGAACCAATTATCAAAGCATTGTCAGTATCAGTCGATACTAATGAAGATATTACTACATCAGATGGGCCAGATTCTTCAATAAACAGTTTAGAATCAGAACCAATTGTTAAGGCATTATTGGTATCAGTCGACACTAATGAAGATGGCACTACATCAGGCACAATAACCTCTTCGACAAACAATTTAAGATCTGCACCAACAGTCAAAGTATTATTAGCGTCGGCTGATATTAGTGACGACGGTACAACATCTCCCGTACCACCAGTCTCAAAGTCAGCAAAAGATATTTTACCTTCAGAATTTGTAATTACATTTTTGTTTGCATTTGTTATTCCTGTAGCAATAGGTTGTTTTGTTGTTAGATCATTTTTTATATTAGTAATTGCATTCAGAATTTCTTCAATTAATTCAGGATATTGATCTTCGATATCGGGATATTCACCAATAATAGTTTCATCAACATCGAATGATGCTGTTAGTGTTTTCCAATTATAATCATCGCTATCCATTATTTGTATATTAAAACGTATCGTTCCTGACGATTTAGATACGCCATTACCAATAACCCATCCTATTCTAATTTTGTCATCAACACTTGATACGTTGGTAACATAACTAGAACCCTTTTCTCCGTCTGCATTCCAATAATTTATTAATATAGTTTTTAGTAGCCTATCGACTCCATCATATTCTCTATCCATTAAAAATGTTAAAATTTGAGAATCGTTATCATTTTGCACCGCCAACACATAATCAGTTGGCATATTGATAGTTCTGTCTGTAACAATAATTTCAGGATGTTGATCTATTAAGTCTACCACTTCAAAAGAGTCATCAAATTCTATATCACGAATACGAACTGTATTTGTTGATATAATTCTATCACTATTTGGTTGTTTTATTTCAAGAAATATATCCATGTTTTCATTTCTTATAATTCTAGGCAAACTCCAAACCAAATAATTATCTTCTCTTTGCAAATAAAATCTAATATTGTTGTTTAAGACAAGTATTATATATTCTTCTATATTCTCAGCATTCTCGATTCTTAACTCGGTATCAGATTCTTGAAGTGTATATTCTCCAACTAGTCGATTACTTATTAATTTTAATATTTAAATCACATCCTTTCGTTATTTTATGTATACTCGACAAAAGCCGAGTTTGTTATTGTGGAATTAGAATGTCTACTTCAAATTCTATATTATCTATTATAAGTATACTTGGATACAAGTGAGTTTGCATTAATGTTCTAGTCACGTCTATTACATCGTTTAAATCATCGCTTTCATAAATTTCACCATCGACCATATAAAAGGCATACAATGGGCCTCGCGTTGTACTTGTGGATTGTAACAACAAAATACGAAACAATTTTATCACCTCAATCTTTAATTTTTACATATTTCTCTTTGCCAAAAATATTTTTTTTGAGCATTTTAGTCTCGCCATCCTCAACAATAAACTCCGGCTTTAAATTACCATCATAAGTTACTATATCGAATGTTTGTTCTGGTACAACTTCCTCAACATCAGACATAATAGTAACTTCTTCTTTGGATATTTCTGCGATTTGCGTTTTAAGCTCCTCTTCCAATTTTTGTATTTGTGCATATATTATTTTTATATTTTCATTTAGATTCAACATATTATTATTGACATTGCTTACTGTCGAAGTCAAAAATTCAATATTCGTTGTCTCTAATGGCAATTCTGTTGTATTGGGTGATGCAGTTGTAGTATTTATGGCTTGTGGTGTATTTAATTCAGCAATAAACATTGGATTACGATTGTATTTGCACCGACTATTTCTACAGACAATGCATAAGCGTGGATCGCAATGGTTGGGTACATTATTATAATCGGGCATTAAACATCAACTTTCATAATTTATTTTGATTCAGATAATTCTTTTTCTTGTATTTTTGTTAATTCTAATTCAAATTTTTCAAGATCAGAAACTTTAACATCTTCTACGTCCATTAAATTCGTGTAAATTTCAACTAAATAATTTAAATATTGCGCCGTATTAGGATGTATGGGCTGATTTTTATAAGCTTTAATATGATTACGAATATTTAACAAGAATTCATGCATCAATATCATTCCCTTAAAAGATTGCCCCTAATAATAAATAGAGGCAATCGACATATAATTTAATATGTATAAAATAACTTATTTCAGTGTTTATTTCTTGCGCTGAATTTTATCATGAACTTGTTGTTCATTTTCCATAATAAAACAACTATCCCATTGGTATTTATCATATTTACTCTCAAGTTTGTTTAACCACTTAATAGCTTTTGTATGTTTGCAAGCCATTTTTGTCATCATTGTATAATCAAACGCATGATCAAGTTGTAGATCTTTACATGCTTCGCCAAGTATTTTTAATGTCTCTTTTTCCCACTCTTTCATCGTCAGCATGATTTTTTTTACTTTTTCAACAAATGTATCGGCACTTATTGATAATGGGCTTACATTAATTTCATCCACCTTCATTAATAAGGCATCAACATACTTCATATTAGGAACAATACCAACTTCATGTATTGATATTCCATAATGCTTCAAATGTTTGTAGTTGCACATAGACTTTTCTGATAACTTTAATAGCTTTCTTTTTAATCCTAACGCATTAACCACATATGCTGCCGTAGAAAGCTTGTCATATGCCAAAGCACAAGCATATTCTCTATCCATAACACGCTGATATGCACTCTTTGCTTTATTGTTGTCCATCGACAGTCACCCCTATTCTGTTACTGCGGCAGTAGCAGCAGCAGCCACAACTTCTGGAGTTATGATTGATTGACAGAATAATTCATTTAATAAAGTGAAGTGTGGTGTCACTGTTACTGGAGCGCCATTTGTAACATTACTAAACCTTAAGCATAGAAGTTCTCTCCTGCGTAAACGTCCTATTCTAACAGGGTTTCCAAACCTATCTAACACTGGAAATGAAGATGTACCAATACTTATAAGTAAAGGTTCGGTACCAGTAGCATCTTGGAACCTAACACAATAACGCAATTTGTACACACATGTATTCATAAATGTTTCAGGAACAACAGTGAGTGTTGCCGATGTTCCCTGAACTAATGTTGCATTTACTAATTGTAAATTATTACAACCAAATCCACAATCACAATTCATATATTTTTCCTCCTCAAAAAAAATAGGAGTGGATAATATCTCCACTCCTATAAGCACACGCTCTAAGCGGGATATTAAATATATAAAATATGTATAAAATTTTTAACTGTTAGATACAGCCGCAGCAACCGCAGCCATCCCTAAATCCATCTCTACGTCCGTCAAATCCACGTCCGTCAAATCCAAATCCATTTCCACAGCCCCAAGGATTGCATGAAGGGTAAGCAGGAATTGGGCATGGGCGAAGTTGGTTTACAAGGAAACTGTTTTGCATTAATTGACTGTTTTCAAATCTCTGATCTTGTAATTTGTCACGAAGTTCCTGAATCTCATTACATGTCATTTTGTCAATTACTCTTTGTGCATTTGCAGTATCGTTTGCCATAATTTCGCACTTGTTCTGTTGTGCTTCAAATCTTACTTGATCTAAGCCACGTTGTGTAGCACAGCAGCATTCTGCGAGTTGTTTTTCAAGCCCACAAGTAGCCAACTGATTGTCAAAACGAAGCTGATCTATGTTGCGATTGATTCCACAAGATTCTTGTGCAGTGTTGAACCGAAGCTGATCGATGTTACCATTGGTTTTGCAGCCATTTTTGTTATCGTAAAAGCTTTTTATCTTCTACTTCTTACATTTTCATGTAAGCTCGGCATATATCTTCATCCTTATTTTAAGGAGTCGGGCACTCGTGTCAGGATTATTGTTTATCATACTCACCTGTTATGCTCTGAACCTTCTACGTACTTTTACTGATTTCCGTAGCTTGGATGCTGATTAGCATATTCACATTTATAGCCATGACAAAGTTTATTATTTTTAATACTTCTAATTATAGTCTCAGGCCAACATCCAATATAATCTGCCGCATCTTTCACAGAATTAAATAATTGTTCATCAACCTTAACTTTTTTTGAATTGGTTTTTTTGAAATTAAAATCTCTTTGCTGTTCGTCAGCATATCTACAAGGATTTCCACTTCCATCATATCCTCTTCTTAGCCAAACAAATATTGTATTTGTCCGGACATTCAAAGATTCTGATGCATCTACCTGACTTAGATATCTAACACTATTAATAATAATAGGGCGTTTGCGTTGCTCTCCTACTTTTCTTGCTATATCATTATTTTTCATGGGATTATTTATAGACATTCGTTGTTTTTGTTCTGGTGATTTCATAGGATTGTTTATAGACATTTCTCTTTTCATTTCTTCTGTCCAAATACCAGAAACTCCACCATTACCACCATACCCATAATTACATTTACATTGCCCCAAAGATTTTAATTCATCAATTCTTTGTTTTTCATAATTAAAAGCATCTGTTTCTTCATCAAAATATTGTATTATTCTTACATCGCAATCAAAATCTTCAATTGTTTTGTTAAATAATTTATTTCGATTTTTAACTTTATATCTTCTGCCACAACCTTTACCAACATATATTATTTCATTGGTTTCAATTATAAACCATTCATATACATAAAACATAATATCTCTCCTAAAATTTTTATACGTTTATTATATATGATATTTTATATGTTGTCAATACATAAACTTAGCTTTCCAGCAGTTCACCCGATTGCTAAATATATATTACTATATATTAGTGCCACTACGCACAGCACTCAATAGCCTCTATTTCGGCATCTTTTAAACCAATTGCTGTATTGAAAAAGCCTTGGGCAGTTTGTGCACCTAATGCACTGATATTGTTGTTAATGTTTTCTGTAGTATCACAAATTTCTTTGAAGATACTTTGTTGGAATGTTGCATTAGCATTGCGATCAATTGCGTTGTTTGTTTCGTTGAAACGGCTATTCATCGTGGTATTGATGAATTCTAGTTCTTTTTCTGCTGTGTGATTGTTGTTTTCGAAATGATGTCCACCACCATCGAAACCATCTCTACCAAAACCGCGACCACCGAGAAGAGCTAGGAGCAAAATCGCCCAAATTCCGCTGCCACCGCCAAAGCCGCCGTCACAACCACCATATCCGCCTCCAGTTGCGATCATGGGAATTCCACCTACGTCAACCATTTTAAAACCTCCTATTTTATAAAGTTTACAAAATATATAAGAAGCTCCAACATTAATTGAAGCTTATTATCAATTTAATTATAAAATGTATAAAATTTAGAAGTTCTGTTTATATCAATTAGTCATTTCAATATCAGATGCATATTTCCAAATATACCCATGATGAGTTTTCTGTTTTCCTTTACAGCACTTAGCAATATGTGACCAATCATGTCCATCGATCAATGTATCTTTCATAGTATCCCATCTTTTTATATAATTCATATCTTTATCATATTGAATAACTGGCTTTGCATTTGCTTCTCTGATTTTATATTTTGTTTCATCGCTATGATGTTTACCATAAAATCCATTTTCAATTCCATATAACCCATTCATATACCTACATAAATTTTACCATTTAGCATATTTTGTATTTTATAAATCCCACATATTTTTTCTATTGCCATTTCAAACCTCCGATTAAGTTTAATGATTTATTATAAATCTACAATATCATAAGGCAAATCATTTGTCAAGAATTATTTCAAATTTATTTTTATATATCTAAAAGTGGACAATCATAAATAAATCGGTATTCACAATCATTTTACATATACAGAATAAAACCACTATGTATGCCTCCCTCTGGTACGCATATTAAGAGGCGTAGGGAGTCCTATTACCTTACTTTGAACTTAAAAATTCATAAGCAGCTTTTAAAGCAGGAAACTGAGCACTATCAACAGCTGTACCTTCTTTTGAATTGCCTTTAATGTAAACTTTGTCAATGCTTTCCATAGTTAATTCGGTCTTACCATCAAAACTAGGCCATCCATGAAGTGCAAAAATTTCAGGAAAATCCTTAATTGCTTTGTTATACTTAGCAAACTTAATGGCGGTATCAACATTATTAGTCGCATGTAGTGTCTTATACTGGTCTAGGTAACAATAACTCATTTAATTCACTCCTTAAAATATAATTATATTTATATAAAAATAAGTTTAACTTATTTCAATATCATTTAAAATTTCAAATGTATGTATAAAATGTTTAAAATATATTACTATTTCATTTGTTGATTTCCTTGTAAATAAGGTAAATACTGCTGCATCATCTGATTTGCATCCACTCCAAGCGATTTACATGTATTCATAAATACCTGCTGTTGCTCTTCTGGCGTTTTTCCATTCATCATTTGTTGCACTTGTGGCATATATTGATTTAGCTGTTGAAATTGAGGATTACTCTGCAACATTTGGTTTATCATTTGATTTGGATTTTGACTTCCCGTTGTCGCTTGTAACAGTTGTGCTATTAGATCCACTGCCTAACTCCTCCTTTAAGTTTTTTATTTCATTTTGTAAATTATTTATTCTTTCATATAGCTCTGAAACTTCGCCTTTTTCTGCGTATTCTTTGGGAACTTCAACAACTGGCTCGCTTTCATCTAATATATATGTGTTAAAAGCAGGATTTCCATTACTATCTATATTTTTTGTATAAATCCGTTTATTTTGTACACTTGGAAACACATATAAAGAAAGGTCTTCTAATACAGCCCCCCTTGCCTCCTCTTCATTTGTAACTTGTCTGCCTCTAACATAAGAAGGTTGTTGCTGAACTTGAGGAACGGCTTGCGGTTGCTGTACGACCGGCTGTTGATATTGCTGTACTGGTTGCGCAACCTGTGGTTGTTGATACTGTTGCGCTGGCTGTTGCTGATATTGCTGCATTTGTTGTGGCATAGGCTGTTGCGCATTTTGATTAAAATAGCCTGGATATTGTTGTTGTAATTGTGCCATTCGTTGTTCATATGATTCCATAGGCGAGTTATATCCATAACCATTGCCATAAGGACTGTTTACTGCCATAAATCTTCTCCTTTTTTTTTAAAATTCATAGCGAACTATGTAAAAACTCTTTGGGCAGGACTCGAACCTACAACTTACGGATTAACAGTCCGTCGTTCTACCATTGGACTACCAAAGAATATTTAAGGGCGGTGATGGATTTGAACCACCGTGCCTTTCAGTCGTGATTTACAGTCACGCGCAATCGACCGCTCTGCCAACCGCCCTTATACCGGTAAGCATGGAAACTTACCATAACTGTTATTTGGAGGCTCGCAAATTGAATTCTCCACAAGCCATGCGCATCTCAGCGTTATATGTAGGGGCATAGACCCCAGCATATCTATTCAAAATTTACATAATCGCTTCGCCTATATCCCAGCACAGCTCTATCGTCACTTTCAAAAGTCGCTCCATTTATCATTCCAGATTTTCCCTTTATGATCCTCTTAAAGAATGTACAAAACTTATATACTGGAAATTCATTTCCCTTTCCCACTTCATCAACAATTGTGTCAAACACAGTATTCATTGCAGTTAGCGTTTCTTTTTTGGTTAATTTAATACCATTCTCCAAAAAATTCTCCTGCAAAATATTAATTTGCTCTGATTTTTTTAACCTACTCATTTTTTCTCCTTTTAATCGGCTTGCTGATCTCTCCAGTCAAGACTTATGATTTTTCAATTTAAACATATTAGTTTTGTTTTATCTTTTATTATATTTCCATTGATATCTTGTGCTATATATACAAATCCTTCTTTTTGAGAATTTGTCAATAATCCGTCACCATAATTCATTTCTTTTGTTCTGCAACAACAGCCCTGTTCATATATGGTTGTATTACCAACTGTATATTCTCCAAGTCTGTGTGTATGAGCAAGAACTAAGCTTGTGAATATATATCCTTCATTCCTAAAGTAATTCATCGCTTTCTCTGCTGTCTTCATTATGCCCGTACTAAAAGCTCTAGGATGGCAGAATATTGTATTCCCAATTTGTGACCACCAATTTTTAGTATACTTAATATCAACATCAGTAATTACTTTACTCAATGGTTCATACCAAGTTTTCGTCCTACTTTGTTTGTTGTAATGGTTAAATCCATCATCACAAATTAAATCCAAAGCTGTTTCAGGCATCAATTCGGCCATATCACTATCGCTCAAAGCTTTGCTTAAATAATTTTGGAATCTCAAGCAATGATTACCATAATTAATACTTACTTCTTTGGGTTTTATATATTCAATTAAATCAATTATATACTGTCTAGCATATATCATTTCTTCAATCATGCTCGCTCTATATAATTTTGGAAATTTACTAATCTGAAAGTTATCCAAAATATCCCCATTCAACTGTAAAATATCAACGTTTCCAATGTAGTCGTAAAATATTTCTTTTGGTAAATTGAATGGTGCATGGAAGTCACTACAACTTAATATTCTTGTGTGAACACCATTATTTTTTAAATATTCATCATATTCTAAATATCCATAACTTATACGGCGTAAGTGGTCAACACTAACATCTATTTGCAACATATCTATAATTTCTTGCCAATCTAAATCATGTTGTCTTTTTAGTTTGCCTATACATAATCTAATCTTATACTCTTGGTTACTTTCGTTATCTTTTTTATTTATAATAAACGAAATTTAAATCACCACACTTATTTAAAATTTTTTGTTTTATTCTTGAGTAACTTCTTCTTTGAAGTCTACACAGTCCAACATTTTTATATCAACGCCTATAAATCCCTTAATTTCGTTATCAAATTTGTTAATCACTTTGAGCTTATTGCAGACGTACAGATGATCACAGTTATCGCAAAGTTTGCTTTCTATCATATATAATTTTCTCCTTTAAAATTATTTTGAAGCTCTCAATATATTTTGTTTATTTTTCAAATTATACCTTAGTCTGCTTTTAACACGTTCTGCCTCTTCATCACCAAATAAGCAATCATATGCGCTGATTAATTCTTGCAAGTTTGAGATATCTGTTTCTATATCCCTAGTAAATATTACAGAGTCTTGAATGTAAAAACTTCCTCTGTCAGACTTACTCTTTTGCGTCCGTGTGATTGAAACATTGGGACATTTTTCTTTAATCTTTTTGGATTCTTGTTTACTGATTTTATGAATTTACTCCACCAACTTTTAGTTTATTTTTTTATGTTTTTGATATATTATTATTTAGTAATTCCGCACCACCTTATACATACGGATATGGAAGCTTTATCCCTTCCAATAATCCTAATAAAGAAGAAAAAACAAATTCTCATGAGGAAAAATCTGTAAATAAATAGATTTTTTCTTAATATTTATTGGTGCGGAATCTTTTTAATTAATCTAGCAAAGTATTATGCTCAAGCGCCCATTCAAAATTAGCGTTAAATTGTTCTGCTACTCTATCTGACAAATGCTCTTCTAAATCATTCAATTGATTTTCAAGAGCACTTATTCTTTCTTTTAGTTCTTTGATTTCATTTTCCAATTTTATTCACCTTTCTTTGGTGGATTTGATGATTCATTTGAGTATAAGTAAGGACAATTATTATCAATACATCCATTTATTATGCTACTTTTAATACTATCACCAGCCGATGTCATTTCTTCGTCTGAAACAAATTCGACTGCAAATCCAAAATTTGCTTTTTCACATATCCATTGAGTACATTTATCTTCTATTACAGTTTTATTATTAAAGAAATCTATTTGACATTCTAACAAAGTTAAGTTTTCATTTTCCAATTTTATCACCTTCCTTGGTGGATTTTTGTGTCTACCATATACCGTTTTTCCGTGATGTCGAGATAACGTGGATATATCGGGGTTTTGAAGATGTCTGATTTTAAAAAGCTGAGGTTTTCGAGGTGTTTTTTGTAAATTTTAAGCCATATAATTTAATATACCCATCATTATCATATTTAACATTACTAACACTTAAGTTGGACTCTTTCAACGCTTCCCAAAAAACAAAATGTTTACTATTAAATATTATTTTAAATAATAAATTTCTAATATAAGAATATTTTTTATCATCAAATAATTTTAATAAATATATTGCTGAGTTTTTACTTATTACTAAATTATTAATGTGATTCATAAGATTTAATTCGGATTCATTACACAAAATAAATTTTTCTTGATTAGTTAAATCATTTCTTGTTTTCCAAATCTTGTCTTTATATTTTTTACAATTTATTATCTTTCTCACTACTTCATCGCATTGCTCTTTCCATCTGTTATTATAATTATATTCACTCAAATCAATAATATCACTAAACTTGCAAAACTCCTCAGTTGTCTTTTTATTCCTGAACTTATTCATAGCTCGTTGCAAATAGTCCATGCTCGTGTCAAAGTTTTTGTATAAAATATTTGGATTCAACTTATACCCATTGTTTAGTGTTATCATTTTGAAAAATTTAGGCTTGACGAATTTACCATCTTCGTAAACTCTGTATTTTTCTTTAATTTTGTTTATTTCTTTGGCATTGTCAACTTCAAACTCTTTTTTGGCACGGTCTATTTCAATACAGGACATGACAGCAAGTTTGCATATGTCGAGATATAGTTCGTTTATGCTTTCTAGGGTTTCGTTATGATTTAACTTATGCCAAAGCCAACTATTCAACTCCTGGCTTAAATTAATTATTTCTCCAATCTTATTGACACTTGTTCTTATATCTAAATCGCATTGATGCTCCCAAGTATAATATCTATCTATTTTTCTCGCCTCTACAAAATTTGTAGGAATTTTAAAGTTATGATAATTTCTTTTGGCTATATCAATTAGCAACTTTTCGTTTGATATTAATATTTGATCCGAATCAAAGTCCGCTCCGTTCAATCTTTCCAATATATTATCATTAATACTATTGATACAAACAATCTCATTAGTTAAACCAAAATACTTATCAATCTCTTCATTGTGCTTATTTACAGGCAACCATACATTGCCATTACATACATGTGGGCTACGTGAAGCAATCAACTCTTCGCCATCATTGAAGTTTTTGCTATAAACAGTACCCACTTTAATCTCATTAGCACCATCAAACTGCCCAATCGAATGTTTCAACATTTCAAGTGGATTGCCAAACAATACAGAGTAGTTGCCTTTAATTAAAATATGTCCTTCTCTTGAATTGTTAACATAAGACTTAATGACTTTGGCTTTAAAATCATCGTACAACTTAGTCTCGTAAAATTTAGTATTTATTCCCATCAGTTTAAATATAATGTCGTTTTTCGTTATCGTTTCATTTTCGTCAAAAGAAATTTCGCTTTTGGGATATTTAATATGATATCTCAAAACATCGGGGTCTGTCCGTAGCAGATTTAAATAATCAATTGTGGGCTGCAAAAACTCAGTCATTTCATCAAAAGTAAATTGTAGTGTATTTAATAGTTGATAATGGGCCTGAACAAGTTTACCATCAAAATAATGAGTCTGTTTCTCATGCTTGACTATTCCAAAATCCTCATCCAAATTTTCAAGCCACTTTTTCATCATTTCTACTTTGTCTTTGCCAAACTTTAAATATTTTACACTATTTGGCGTTGTTATTAATTTTATGTCTTTAATATCTTCTGCCAAAGTAAATCCATTCAACTGATCGACCTGCGTAATTCCGTTGTCATCAAAAAATTTCTGTATTTTAGTTTTAAAAGAACAGGTTTTAAAAAAGCGATTACGAAGCAGCAAACTTCCAAAGTCTTTGTAGTTTTCGAACATAGATTCGTCTAATAGCGATTGTCCGTCCCATATTGAATTGCTTATCTCAACAGTTTCGTCTTTAGCTTCAAGCCAGCCATCAATTACCTTTACAGACACAACATTGTCGTTGAATATACTGTCATAGTCATCAATTAAAAGAATATTTTCTTTTTTTATTTTTAAAATATCTATTATGCTGCTTGAGGTTAGAGAAATATAACTTTCATATGCCGCCAAATCAATCTTATCGCCAATTTTTACATTTAGACCACAATCTTCCCATTTATGAAAAGGTGTATACAGCCTTTCGTTAATGAATAAGCACTTTCCGATACGAGAACTTCCTGAACTTCTCTTAAATCTCCTGTATTTTATTCCGTTAGAATAAAAACCATTCTCGTACAATTCATTGCGCAGTTTAGCTACTGTCTGCAATACTTTTATATTTTTCTTATTTACAACATAGCATCCCAACTCTTCATCAAATTTAAAATAATCTCCCAGCAATTCTGAACCTATATTATTTTCAACGGGCTGATTTAGCTTAATTGCAATTAATTCATCATCAACAATACACACATTGTCAACAAACTCACACTCTTTCAATGTGTATTCAAAAGCCACATACACATCTTTTCCAAATTTATTATAAACCTTATTGCTATAATTGAAATTAACATTTATAATATGATTAGTGAATTCTTTTCCGTTCTTATCAAAAAACGAAAAGTCAGACCTCCTATATACCTTTTTATAAATCTCTCTCAATTTTATTAAATCTAAACTATAATCAAATGCGTTGAGATATTTTTTGGTATTAATCTCATTATTTTTATTTTTTATATTATATCCTAAAATTTCATCGGCATCTTTGTCTGAAATTAAGTTGTTACTTATATACAAGTCTTTGGCCTCAGCAGTTAGGATATATACAGACTTTTTTTTAATTATAATGTTTCACTCCAATGCAATAAATTTTATAAAGCAAGAACTACACCCAAGGCAAATGCTTGGGCAAGTTCCACTATAAATTCAATTAAAAACTAGTATATATTCCCCCTGGTGGTGCATAAGTCCCACCAGATGATATACCATTATTTACATTCTTTTGTGGCACAGGCTCTGTGTCCACTCTTTGCAATAACACCATGTTTTTATTACTCAACATTCCAAGCGCTTCAGCAGTATTAAAATGAGTTAATATATCCATCTCCCAATCATCCATATCAACACATATAATATCTTCTGATAAAATATTGCCATTAAAAATCTCCAACATCAAAGACTTCCGTTCTTCAACTGTGTCACCGATCATGTAATACTTTGAATTGTTTTTCATTATATTTTCTCCTTTAATTTTTTCCGGTACTTCCAAATCCGCCCCTGTTATCGTTTCCTAAATCTTCGACTTCAATAATATCAACCTTATCCATCACTTTATTAATTCTAAACTGACAAATGCGGTCATTCTTAAGTACAAAAGTATCTTCTATAGCGTAAGCCATAAATCCCCATATATCATCATTGCCCGAATAAGATGGGTCAATTACGCCAAAATGATTGCACTGAAGAACTTTGAAGTTTCTCGCAGTCGAAGATCGTGGCACAATATTTGCCTCATACCCATCAGGAAGTTGCATAGATACACCCAACGAAATCAGCTTTGTCTCACCTTTCTTGATTGTTACAGTCTCAGCGGCACGTAAATCAATCCAAGCGCCTATATCTATTTGCTTAATTTTGTCAATTTCCTTGTCATGATATTTAACTTTAATTTCTAACATTTATCATTCTCCTCATAATCCACATTTCGAATATCCACAATTATGGCACGTTTTACAACCTTCTGACATTTCTGCCTCGCATCCACATTCGGGGCATACGTTATTTATTATTGTGGACTGTACTGACGGTACAACACTCGGAATGCTATAATCTTCTGTATCGTCACTAAAACATTCCTGAACCTCATTATACATATCTTTTATTGCATGAGCTATTGCGCTAGGACAACATATGCCTTTTGAAGTATCACACTTTGTTGAACGCCTTACTAGATATGAAGGACACGCAGGAACGCTAAGCAATTGGTCTAATGCATAATCAAGAGTCATGCCTGTTCTTAGAGCACCACTTAATATACGAGATAATCCAACCATATATGAATTGCATCCTCCGCTACTTCCATGATCAAGAAATACTTCATACAGTGTGCCATCTATTTTGTCAAAGAAACAATGAACGTGAACAGAACCACATCCCGTTACAATCTTTCGCTTTCTGCCAATTAAATCGTCTGAAGAATTTAGCGTTGTTCCCCAAGGTAGATTCTCTATTTTATTCGGCTCTAACTTAGTGTTATCTTCGCTTATACTGGTCAAAATACCACTACGACTACAGTTGTCTCTATATAAGGTCAATCCCTTTAAACCCGACTCCCAAGCTAACATATATAAATCTTCAACTTGCTCTACTGTGAAATCTTCTGGAACATTAACTGTTGAACTAATAGAAGCGTCTATATGCTTTTGCCAAACTGATTGCATTGCCACTCTGTCTTTATAGTCTAATAACATTGCGTTGGTAAAAAAATCAGGGAGCATACTTTCGTCAGATAAATTAAATTGATCCATAAACTTTTTTACTATAGGTGTGTACACAGTGTAATATACATCTTCGCCGTGTAATGATTCAGTTTTTCGTTTATATCCGTAATTGTAAATCGGTTCTATACCACCGGATATTCCCAACATGGTTGATAGTGTGCCTGTAGGAGCGCATGTTAAGAGCTGACTATTTCTCAATCCATACCTCATAACAATATCTTTTGTATCCACAGAGGCATTCTCAATGAAAAACGGACTACTTAATACGGCATCCCTGTTGTATTTGGGGTAACAACCAAACTCTTTGGCCAGTAAGGAAGAACTTGCTAATACTTGGTCGATCATTATTGACGCTATACGATTACACAATGACAATGATGTTTGGCTTCCATATTTGATTCCCATTTTTATTAACATATCACTTAGGCCAAATGTCCCTAGCCCAATCTGTCGCCAATCTCTAACACTGTCTTGCTGCTCTTGAAGTGGATGCAATGGCAATCCTTCGTCCAATACATCATTCAGTGCTCTTACAGTAATATCTACAGTTTTTTTAAAATCTTCATAATTAAAATATACAGCTTCACTAAATGAATTTACTACAAATTCAGATAAATTTATACTCCCAAGCAAACATGAGCCTCCTGCGGGGAGCGGCTCTTCCAGTATTATTGTCATATAAGCTTTTTATCTTATATTTCTGGAGATTTCTCTCATACGTTTATATTTACAAAACGATACGTCTGTCAATTCAGACCAGCCTAGCATACATTTTCATATATTATAGTATATGTTGGGCACTCGTGGTGGGATTGTATTTATTCACCCACTATGCGTTACGGTGAGCCACAGCCTCTCGTAATCTGTGCTTTACCTCGGTATTGGCGTATCTATATAAGACTTAGCCTCTCTTGATTATACCACAATATCAATACTATTTTAAGGGTGTATTGACTGTCGGAACCGATATTACCCAAAGTTTTACTTGCGGCCAAGAAGACCGCAAGGGTTGACCCCTGCATATTCAAAATTTTCATCTTCAGATAGCAAACTCCAACTTTTTATTCTGTCCCACATTAAAAATCCAGGTTCTGCCATATTCCAATTACTTTTAGCAATTTCATAAAATAAATCCCTAGCTTTAACTGTCTTTGAAATAACTTCGCCTGTTTCTCGCCTAGTATAACTCATTTCCCAATCTAAATCATTCTTTACAGCATTCATAAAGTCGTTTGTTATTTTTATAGATATATTGGCTTTTGTAACTCTGTCTAAGTCATTCTTTATGTTTATAAATTCTTCGATATCTGGATGGTTACAATCCAAAGAAATCATTAAGGCTCCCATTTGGACTATCTCTTACCTTAAAATTAATAAGGCTTGGATGCTAATCTGGTTATTAAGATATGTCGCCACATCTCCAGTAGTCTCTACACCTTCCTACTCTGTAGGCTCGGCACGGTATTATGCTCATGCAGTTTCACCGTTTTCTTCCAATTTAAGACGCAGTGCCTTATATTTTTGATATTTTCTGTTTAAAATAATAAAATTTTCATCTGGATAAATAAAATTATAAAATTTAATAATGTCTGCTTTATTTGCAAACTCTAATACAAAACAATCTTCATTACCCTTTGGTCGTAATGCTGTCGATATATTAACATATTGTAGTAAACATTTTTGAACACCTAAAAGAATGTTATAAGATGAAGTAAATGACACTTTATGCCATAAACGATTTCTATCTTTTCTATATCCAAATGTAATACATCCATCAGCATCAAAAACTCCAAGAATTATGAATCTTGCCAAATCTTTATTGACTATAGGCAAGTGCCTTTCTTTTTTTAGTCCTTTTCCAATAAATTGAGTTATATCTTTAATTGTTTTAGATGTACTAGCTTTGGGAAATTTTCTATTTTTTTTATCCGTCTCATAACTATAAAAAACATTTGATTTAATAATACTTGCAATATACTCAACAACCTCTTTATCTTTTATAGCTATACTTAATTGGGCTTGATGTTTATCATTAATATGCCCATCAGCAACTATAAATCCAAGCAAATAAGCTTTTTCTTTTGAATCAATTTTATTGATAGTATAAGAAGGATTTTTTTTATATTTTAACATATTGTTTAGATCATATTTTTTTATCCAATAACCAATAGTTCTTTTATCTTTTCCAAAAATTTCTCCAATTTCTTGTGTGGTTTTTCCTTCTGATAATAATTCTATTAATTTTTCTTTATCCATAATTCAATCTCCTACTTTATAATAATTTTGGATGATTAATATCAAATCATTTACGTCTACCGTTTTGTGAAATTAATCCTGTAACCAAAGAATATAAATCCATAAAACTAACTGCTCCTGTAGTTTCTTTTGCTGCATTATTCAGCTTCGATCCTCTTGGAGCCAACTTAGAAATATCAGTTCCGCAACCTCCACCTACAGAGAATGTACGTGCAAGTTTTGTCGCACATGCAAATATTGATTCCAGGTTATCATCTGGTGGTTCAATTACATAGCAATTGCTGAGTGAAATTTTTCGTCCTTCATTTTGTAATCCTCTGTTTGCCAGTATCCTTCCACCAAACAGAAACTTCTTATCTATGATTAACTGCCTAACTTCATTGTCACCACCAGACACCCTATCTAGCCATTCTTTGAATGTTTCATTCTCATATTGGTATTTATTTCTCCATATATCCACCGCTAATTGTGAATCCAACCAATCACATTCGTTTGTCACTTGCGCTTTGTTATCAATTGTAGTCATATCATCTCTTCTTTCTACTTATATGATCTCACAATTTTATTTAGCCTGAGATTTTACATATACACTATGATGTAGCTAATTTATTTAATTATTTATTGTAAGGACTCACATTAGTAATCATTTCAATAAGTTGATCCATACTAAACTCACTACCATTGATGATAGGCTTTCCTTTTTGTGTTGGAGCCTCTGCGACATCATAAGCCTTACAGACCTCCAAATAAATTTCTTCATCAAACATTTTAAATCACCTCTAATCAACTAAAGTTTGATGTGAATATCCATAATTTGCTGTATAATAAATATTTTTAATACCCAAATCCTTAATCATTGCCATACAGCTAGGACATGGATGCGCAAGCGCCGGTTTTCCATTTTTAAATTCGCGGTATGTGTAAAGTTTAACTTTGCTCCAGTCTAAATCCATATCCTTAATGCGAATTAAACAAGCAATTTCAGAATGCAATTTTCCCACATCATACCCATCAAATCTAAATCTGTTGTACTTGTATTGTATCACATGTCCCTTATTGGAATTAAATCCACTTGAGATTATTGCATTTCGATAAACAGCTATTGATCCAATATGAACTTTCTGAAAATCCGACAATTCAGATACCGCCTTTGCGCATTTGAAGTATCGAATATCATTATCATTAATCATATATCTATATCATTTTCGAAGTCCGCATTATCTCCAGATTTTATTTTCTTATACTCAATTCTATATAAATAATATTTATTTTTATATTTATCATACGTAACAGAGTATTTAGGAGTCTTGTTCTGTAAATAAGTGGCCTGTATAACTTCATTTTTAGTCATAATATTTTCTATCCTCCCATTTAGATATATATTCATTATATTCTAATAAATATTCTTCCTTGTCTCTATTAATATGTCTATAAATATATTCGTCAGTAGCATCTTCTGTAATTGGATAATAATGTCGGCACTTAGCTCCATTAGTCTCACCACTACAACCCATATCTGCAAATAAACAATTCTTACAACTAAGTTTATGTCTCTCCGTTTTTGTCATAAATTCTACCGCCTTTGTTGTTGATATGCATATGTTCACCCCTTAACTATTGCGGAATCAATATTTTTCACCAATAATATTATCTATTTCATCTTGTTGTTGAGTAGCTTTCTTGTAAGTTTCAAACAGCCTTTCAATAAATATACTATATTGCTTTTCAAAATGTCTTAATGACTTGTAGATGATATTATATTTGTGTTGTGTCTTCTTCAATTTGTATTTTGCCTTTGCTAATCTTATACCGAATTCTTCATCAAACTCATCTTCAGAACTACATCTTGCAATTGCTTTAAGCTGTTTACCAGCATAGTAACCGGTGCAAATAACTACTTTATTTTTATTATCAATTTTTATTTTCATAATTATATCCTTTCTTTTAATCTAATGCAATTTTGTATCTTCTGTCATCATCTATACACTCTTGGTTATCTCCAAATAGTACAAAAGTAAATTCAGCGCTATTATCTGCTTCGTTATGATGTACTTTCACCATCTTAATAACTTTATTTCTATACTCTTCTGGTATTTTATTTCGTACACCTTCCTCAATTTCCTGTGCTGTCATGTATGTCTTTATTTGATATATATTATTATCCATTCTTTTCGCGCTCCTTTAGCGCAGCATCGGCTTCATCTTGGCTAAGAAACCATTCCGAATACATATCAATCGCTCCCCAGCCCACATCAATATTCCAATCATGACTAGTAATGTCACCAACATAATATATACCGCTAACTTGTTTTTCAAATATTTGTTTTCTATGCATCCCATAACCAAAAACATATACTATGTCGCCATGTTTTACATTTGGTAATTCCACTGTATTTTTAGCATGTGCTATCCAAGTCTTACGGTCAGATGCGATATGTGCTAACCTTTGTATAAGTGACTTTTTAGATTTACATATTTCATCACAAGCTTCCCATGTACGCAACGGACAAGTATTACAATCCACATCATTCCAAGTTTCATATTCGGATTTAATTTCATCATACATAACTTCAAGACATTCTGAAGCGTGTTGATATTGCAACGCTTTAAGCTCCATTGCGCTTAACTTTTCCTTCAAAACCTCAATTTCACACATCGCAAGTGATTCAATGCCCCGTAGAGATTCTGACAATTCAGACACATTAGTCATTACAACTCTCCTTTTTTCTCACTCTCACTTTCCCATTTTGCCAAGACCATGCCATTCAAACTTTACGTTATCTGGTGTAAGACAAATCCAATCGTCATCACAACAAAATGGATATGACTTACAATATCTGCACTCTCTACTTCCTGTGATAACATCAATCATCTCTGCGTTTTCAACTTGCATAATAGCAACTTCTTCTGGAGTTAGTTTGGTATCTTGATAAGCGCAAAGTTCGTGAAACATGTCAATATCTTTATATTTTCTATGTGCTGCATGAAAACCGATTTTACTTAATTGCTCCATCAAATCACTCCTCTAAAAAACAAAATAGGTTTAAAATATTACTTAGTATCATTTCATCTTCTGTAATCTTTTCTTTATCGGCGCTATTGAACAGTAAATCCTTATCGATATTAAATCCTTGGCTTTTAAGAATGACACTTGCAAGGTTTCTTTCTGCTTCTCTTGCACGATCATAGTCTTTTTCATAATGACATTTAATATATTCATTTTGCGCTTGCAATAATTCTATTTGTGATTCTAAATACTCAACCCACGAATCTCTAGCTTTGATATCATTTAGTAATGTCGGTATGTCATTTAAACTCTCGTTTATACAGTTGTATACCGTATCGCTAAAAAATTCCTCTGTTCTTTCCTGCATTGCTTTTGCTGTTTGATACCTTGAAATAATACTATTCATTTTTTATCTCCTATTCTTGGTTTATGTGCGTAAAATTTTAAATATTTGTTAAAATTTTCGTTATCAATTGCCGTAGGCAGTCCCATACGACTAAAATTTATATAACCATTAGAAATACTCATAATTTTCCAAACTTTAAAAGCATTACAGTCATCATAAAGACGAAGCCACTCTTTTGTACTTTCTATCCAAACTGGCTCCCCGTCCATCTCCCGTAACTTTTTCAAACTCAATGACTTTTGCTGGGTGAGTGGTTCGCCACACCAGCCGCAAAAACTATGAGCTATATCTTCAATGATTTTTCCGCAAGCAGCACAATAAGGGAATTTTTCAACTATATATTTATTATCCTTATCTGACCAGACATGACGTTCATTGTACTTGACTCCATTCATACATCTTCCTCCCTCCTCGGCCACAGCTCCAGCTGGGTGAGAGGTTCCATGCATATAGGACAACATTTTATTTCTATCGCCCATTGGCAACACAAAAACTGTATTTGCTCATCAGTCATGTTTTTTGTCAACCCTTGAAATAGTCTGAAATATTTAGGGTTAATATACGATTTCATTACAGGTACCTTCCCAATGTATTCAATGCGCGTTCCGTGTAAATCATCGAATTTAGAGCCATCATCATAAACTTTATCGGTCAATGGTTTTTCACCTCTGCAATACTCACAACTCATGCACCTTCCTCCTAAGCCTCCCATAATAAACCTTGCCCACAATTGGGGCAATAATTTAAATTTTCATTATTATACTTATCCGTTATGTCAATACTACATTTCGGGCAATCATATCCGTCATCAATAGTATATACTGGTTCTATTTTAATATTTTCGGCTCCGGCGTTCCATGCAGCGATTGCTTTATCTTTTGTGCAATGCTCACCGCCCTCATTTGGCGGTTCTGGTACATTCGCTGGCATCCAATGTGTAAAGTAGGTACCATAATAAGTCATACCATTATCTGCCCAATAAAGCCCCTCTCCCACATATTTCGCAAGTATAATTTCTCCATCAACAGAATAAGCCCATACCAATTGTCCAATATCGTCTGGTAGTTGTTCTTCGTTCTCAATCCACCCATCCGGCGTCCTTTTCTCATCAAACTGTGCCTGAAGGATTTGAATTGCCAAATTATAGTATTTATCTCTATTTTCATAAACAATTGGATCTCCGAATACTTCATCCATAACAAAATTTCTATCCTTGTAATTTTTTAAATGCTTTATTACCTGTTCAATATCATTGCTCATATTCTCCCCCCTTCCGCTCTACAATTTATAATACATATCGGAACTCCATTTATTGCCCCTAAAAAATCTTATAATCAAATCTAATAGACTGCGCTCTGGTTTAGTGCCCAAATCTAAAGCATCCAACTTAGCCTCACCATACAGTATAATTTCATCTCCATAAATCTCATATCCACCTCGCCTTGTCAAACTCTCAATATATTGCCTTTCCTGTTTTTTGACTCCAGACTTTAAATACATTTTTTTCGTTGTAGTTTGTAAGGTTAAAACGTATTCTTCGCTTTCTGGCTCATAGTCAGGACTCGGAAGTTCTCTGATCGAATATATTTTACCATACTCGACTGAAAAATTTGTTTTTTGAATATTGGGAATTTTTGTGGCAAAATCTAATCCACATTTCGAATACCCACAATTATGGCACACTTTGCAATCATCCGATATTTCTGCCTCGCATCCACATTCGGGGCATACGTCATTGTAAGTTAATTTAGGAATTTTAGCAATAACAGGATTGCCTCTACCACCATATACATACGTTTCTTCTGTGCAACAACATTCTTTTTGTTGAGTGTAAAAATATGAGGGAGAGGGTGTAGATATTTTATAATTTGGCATAGGTGCTTTGCATGGGCCACATTGAGGTATAGGTATGGGTCTTAATGCATCAATTAAAGTTTGATTTTGTTTTGCTTGCTCAATCTGCATTTTGGCTTGTTGAAGTCGCTGTATTCCTTTTCCAATCTCCCGCTTTGACACGCCCATCATATCGCGATAACTATAACTTCGAATATAGTCATACAAATCTATAAATATTGTGCTATTGTTACAATGTAATGCCATCCCATTATGTTTACTTAAGTAATTATAAAGTGATTTACTAACAGGAATTCCAGTTATACGATATACATCTAACTCTCTCTCATTTTGAACCATCCAGTGTACTATTGCCTCAGTGGGAAATTCGGTATAAACAGTTGCTCCACCACTTCTATAAGAAATAAGTGTTGAATCATAAGCAGTTGATCCTTTAACATTTTCTATGGCTACATTGTAATCTGACAAATATAACATACCCAAAAGATTCTCTAATCTGGCAATATCGTCTGCATAAATCGAAATCATATCTTTTTCCTCTTAATAACCATAAATATTAGAAGCGTTGGCGCAAATATAATCAAAACTATGATTCCTTGAATTTTATTTCCGTTACTAATATCTAAAGCGTCATTTATAAGTTCTGAAATTTTCATATTCTTTGGCATAATTAAAAGAATGAAGTCAAATAATATCCATGCCAGTAATACTAAAACAATTCTCAAGTTTACTCCTCCTTTGGCATTTTATTAATTATATTATCATATTTGCGTTGTAACACTTCAGTTGAATGAGGATTATCCATATCAATCCAACATGTTCCGCAAAATCCACTTCGAAGATTATCTAGGTCTTTTAATACCCTATAAACTATCCTCGCTTCGCTTTCAGTCATTTCAATTCTAGCCGTAAATACATCATCAGCAGACAAACCCATTTGATATAATAATTTTTCTTCTTTTTGCGAATTCTCAATCAAATCAGCAGCTTCGCTTATAATATACGGCTCAGGCTCTGTCCATACATAATGGCATCCACGCGCAAAACCTTCTGCTCCAACCAATTCTGCATAATCTACTTGAGGCGGCAACATTTCGCGCAATCCCTTTACAATTTCAGCAGCAATCACAATCAATCCCCCTCTACAAGTTTAATTAAATTCTCAATTAAATCGGCAGCTTCATTTATAACATATGGCTCAGGATCATCTATCCATTCACGCAATTCCTTTACAATTTCAGTGGCAGTCATAATCAATCCTCCTTTGGCTTATAAAATAAGCAATAATATTGTGCGTTTGAAAAAGTCTTCTGCAACCTACTACAATAATGCGGTTCAATTCCGTTTAGCGATACTCCGTGGTATTTACATGTACTGCAATCCATCATTTGTCATCCTTTTATAATTTGATTATACACTATTCATTCTTATTTGTCAAGTATTTTTTCTGTCTATTTAAATACTGAATTTTACTCTATCATCTTCTGCCCGTCTCTGAACAATCGCACTCGTCATGTGTTTTCATACAAATACCACAATGATCGTCCCAAAAACTATCATATAATAAATTCCTCCAGTTAAAGTATGTTCCCTTACACAAATAAAACGAATCTTTCTGATTATTTCTATCTATAATTCTTATATTTTCATTTCCATTATTCGTACTAAGATCTTTTAATTCAGACAAACATTTTTTACATATGCTCACAGTTACCGTTGGCCCAAAACTATCCATTTTTATTATAGATATTTTCGTATCGGCACTTTGTTTGTTGCAAACCTCGCAATTAAATTCCACTGTCATTCTTAACTCCCTTCAACACTTCTTTATGCCCAGCAATCATCATATCGAGCAGCTTAGGATGATTAAAGCCATATAACCCACAAGCAAAGAAATCATGTAACTCAACAATATCGCTTGCTCCATTCCAATCAACCATGATATCTAAAGTATACGCCCGCTTCTCGTAAGTGTCAATAATTCTTTGCACATAGCCTTTATCTGGCATTACCCACTCGTCACCAAGATAATTTTTTATTCCTAAAATTTCGCCATCATACACAAAGCAGCGCCATTCTGAAATAATATCATGATTCCACTTGCTTATAAAATATCTATCTTCCGGAAATTCAAGCGTTTTATCAGGAATAAAATATATTCCATTGACTTCTGCCTTAATCTTAGTGGCCGATTTTATAAAGTAAGCAATTTTGTAAGCATTATCATCACCAGAACTGTCAATATTATCTTCCATCCAGCAATTTCTTTTTACAATTCCGAATAACTCCACTGGAATGTTTAGTGGCTTAATATTATCAATACCAAGCATCAGGTAATAATCTAAACAAAATTTGACACTTCCTACGGGGATTGTTTCATATCTGTAATCAGGAACATATTTTTCATAGCATTCCAAGTAATCGTCTTTTGCAAAAAACCAATGATTATTTTGATTGAGCCATTTACGACACTCGATAGCTTCAATTGTTGCATATCCGAAATCTTGTGCTGGCAATCTTACTCCTTCAACTACTTTAGATTCAATTAAGAATAACATTTTTACCTCCTAACGACTTTCTTACCTGTGGTGAAAAAATTTGTTTTAACTTTCACTTGTCACCCCTCCTTATTTGTGGTGAAGAAATTCCTTTGGCAGGGTTTTCGGACATTTTTTTTATCAATTTCTCTGCTTGATCCATGCTAATTGCTTGAGCGTTCTTTCTTTTGAAATATTTAAGCATTTCTTGCTCCAGTTCTTTATTCATTACTCATCCTCCCCATCTGCGCTCAAAAACGCTTTCCAACATTGCACACAAGTAACCGGCAATCCTAAAATTGAATTGCATCGAGCGTCTGGTGCTGGTGGACATCCATAGTCCGCTAAAATTTTGCATATTTCATCATCCGCTTTATCAATATTGCGTAAAATGTTCAGTACCAAATCATAATCATTCTCAGCCTGATAATGCTCACCAAATGAGTATGTGGTATTTTTTAAACACTCAATAAACTTGTTTAAATTTTCTCTCATAAAATTTCCTCCTATTTTCTAGCAACAAGATAAAGATTCAGGTACAACCCTCCGCAATACCCGCAGTCACTTTCAATACGACTAAAATCCGTAATCGCATATTCAGCTCTGCGCTCCTCAATATCTTTTCCGCATTCTTCGCAAACATTCAGATATGCTTCGTGACTATATTCATCTATGACATATGAAAATGCTGCGTACAACAAATCATGTAAGGAATTTCTTTGATAAACATCTCGATCGTTCTTAAACTTTTTATCTACAAATCCAAATGGTTCAACCTCTGCGGCATCATCCCATCCATATTTGCCCTTAACTTTTTGAATAAAAAACTTGTCAGAATCATTCGCTAAATATTTGTTGGTTAAAAACTTGTTGGGCAGATATCCGACATCAAACAAATCCCAATCTGCGCAATAGGCTTTATACATGTTTTGCTCCGGCTTCATCCACAAACATACTGGAGCGTCCGTACCAAAAGGATAATGGTCTGAGCAAATAATAATTTCTTCGTAGTCGCTACACATTCCCGCTATCCACTTTTCAGCATTTGCCAATTCATCAATCGTCCTCTGGCGGTATTCCTTTGCGGTCAACATATTATTGCCTCCAATCTGTCATCATCAAACCTACTCGCACAGAACTTATTATGATCAAACCTATCAAAACGATCACCAGCTCACATTCGTCCAGCAAATTCATTCCGCTTCCTCCTCGTCTCCCCACACCTCCGCACAAGATAGTTTTTTGTCCAACTTCAAAATGAGTAGACTTGCATCTTGATGTTCTCCACATCCAATTTGCACCGCTGCATAACCATCTGCTTCCCAGGTGTTGTAAACTGAGTCATCAACTGTAACGTCTGTACAGTAATAATCCCCCGACTCAAAATCTGCTTTGTTGTCAGCCCAATACAAACAATTGTCATATACAAACCAATACATGTCAATGTAGCTTGTGTCAATATGCAGTTGCGCTTGATGATCCTCTTTTATACCAAAGTATTCGAAAATTTCCGCTTTTGCGCTTTCATATTTGTCTAGCAAGTGTTTAAATTTCATTTCGCTTTCTCCTTTTTTTTAAATATTATAAAAATCCAATACTTTTGACACTATTACTTCGTGCACATTTACATAATACATTTTGGGCTTATAATCTGCATATAATACTGCTTTCTTCTGCTTGTATATTTTTATATCGTTCTTATCATTAATAGTGAACCATTCGTATTTCACATTCTTTGAATATTTTGGGTCATGTATTCTATATTCTTGCCCTTGCTTTATTTTAAATAGTTTTGAATTTGCCTGTTTACCATTAAACTCTACAAACGCCCCATAATCTCCGACTACAATTCTCTCATATCCATCACACACAATAGTTCCATATGACGTTCTTAAACTTGCCTTATCTCCATTTATATTTAAAAAATCAGGAATATTTTCAATATAATAATTTCGATATTTCTCAGACAAATCTTTTTCCAGCGGTTTGTATTTGTATTTTTCCGCTAACTTAGCCTCTACTTTTAACGTATTCATAATATATCACACTCCATTACCATTGTTCCCATAAAAATATAGATTCTGTAGATAAATAATATTTACTTTCTCTATATTTATCATTAACAAATACACATACAACGTTTCCATTAAAATCTCGTAACACTTTTATAACAGTTCCACCAAATACCTCGCCATCATTTGGTATTGTTTCAACGTAATCTTTCTCTTTTATTTCAGATTCGCTATTTTTAATAAACATAATTACCTCCTAAAATTCAAAATTATCAATGTTATCGGCCTCTATTAAACTATAATGATCAAACATACTATTCAATGCCTCATATTCATCAATATTTCCACCAAAGAATAGGCGCGCATTAAACATTAAAATATGATCTTTGGCATCCATATTATCCAATGCTATCGCAATAACAACTCGTCTCTGCTCTTCGCCGAATCTAAGGCTCAATAATTCGTTGCCAAGTCTTCTACAATGCCTTGCGCTATATCCCAGCTTTTCAGCTAAGGAACCAAGCTTTAACAATCTTAAATTTTCCTTATTTCTTTCTTTTGGATTTTCAACCAAGCAATTAAAATGTGGGTTGACGAATGGAATTAGTTGTAACATCAACCCCATCTTATAATGATCTCTAGGTAATAAATTATTATAAAGCTCCCTTACAACATCAATAAATAAGCGCACCGCTTTTGTATCTTTTTCGTCTTTCAATTTCCCGTAATTAAAAAAACTTTTGTTTAATACTATTTTATCTCCTTGAAATTTAATGTATTTATATTTTTCCATTTTCTCCAGCCACTCATAATAAATCCCATTATTCAAATTCATTAATTCTTTTAGTCTCGATTTATTGATATATATACCGTCGCATTTTAATAAATTCGTACCATACTCGCAATATGTGGATATAAAAATTAAGCGACCAACATCTTGCGCCTTTAAATCTGGAAAAAGTATTTGTTGCTCTTTGAAGTAAGTGAAGATAAACGATGTATCAACTTTTTTGGTATCTTTATCAACTATATTGTATTCTTTTTTTATTTCTTCAAGTTCTTGTTTGACTTTAAAATATTCTTTCTCTTGCTCATATTGTTTTTCTTCAAAATATTTATGTCTCCTCATCTTTTCTTCATGTGTCGTAAATTCGCCTAACTCATCTACCATCTCATTCAAATCTAAATCTGCAACTTTTCCATTTATAAGCCCAGCGTTCTTTATTACTTTTTTACCCAATTTATCATCTCCTTAACAATTTACCAAATTTTGGGCGGACATTTGCTTACTTTTTGCGGACATTTGCTTACTTTTTCAAAAATTGTAATACCGTAATTTCCAGTGTTTTAAGGCGTTTTTTTCTGTCTTAAATCTATAATAACCAATTGAGTTACAAGACGCGCTGTAGGCTGCACTCGGCTCGTATTCCGCGTTTTTTTAAAATCATCATATTTTTACACACTTATTTTTCATAATCCAAGTATACCATACAAAGATTCTCTTGTCAATTACAATTGTGTTACATCTCCTATTATATTTGAAACGATCAGACATCTACATTCCCTAGCCGTCATATGTGGCATTTGACACACAATTCGACATTCGTTCCTTTAAAAAATAAAAAAAAGAAAGGTTTTGACCTTAAAACTATAACAGCCGGTAACTTCCGGTCAGCCAACCAGAAGAAGATTGCCTGTAACAAAAAAAAGAAATGATGGACGGTTCAGCTATACACTCAAGCATTGTAACCGTTTCAGTTTCAAAGGTCAAGACCGTGGGGATACCCCACACCCCGCTTAACTCTCGGTTAAGCTAAAAGATTTTTTCCAGTAGACATGGATGTCTTTTGCCACTCGTATTCATAGCGATGTAAAGGCATCCCCCGCCCAGTAAGTGGCTAAACAGAAGTGTGCCGGTTAGAGGCATGTCGTTTATCGAATGTTTCAAATATAATATAGGTGCTTCGACTCAACATCGTTCAAACACGCATGTCATCAACGTTCCGTCACATCTAAGCTCAATCGCTCGCCCATTGAGCAATCAATCGCTTGGCTCCGTTTCGGCGTAAAGTTAGGCTGTGAGCTGAGTGTGAGATTGGAAATATTGGGAAATTGTTTGGTTAATTGTGAAAAAGTGTGGGAATAATGCAGAAAAGTTGATTTTTGTGATGAAAGGTTGAGGAAAGGGGTAATTTTTGGTTGTGGAGAAGAGAATGGGGATGTAATGTCGATGTAAAGGCCGATGTAGGTGATTCGGATTCGGAATTGGTTAGGAGTGTCGAGAAATATGGACTGGAGGGCTTTGGTCTTGCCAATCTGCCATGGGATATGCGAACGCACCCGCCGGTGCGCAAACCGGTATGATTTACGTGATTTTTGTAACCAGTTTATGACGGCTTGCGACGTGTGGGCGTGTCGTGCATCCGCTTGTCATGTCAATATCGTTGCGGCATTGTGTCGTGTTATGCCCACATGTTCGGCCCTAGCGTCCTTTCCTCCGATGGGCCACTTTTGAAGCCTTACAATACATCATTTATTCCCCTTATTCCTTCCATTCCCTTCATTCAATCCATTCTTTCTACTCATTCACTTCAATTTCTTCCCACTATTCACCCTTTTCATTTATATTTATCCATTCATCCTTTTCAATTCATTCAAACTACACCAAATTTTCAAACAATTATCCTTCAAACTATCCAATACAGTTATCAATACTGCGTTATTCGTGATCCGGTGGAATTTATCTTATTACGGCGAATATTCCGACAATTTATCTCGTCAATCTGTACAATATATGCCTTAACGGCGGCTATTTTATCGTTATATGCTGCCACAATCGTTTTAGGGCGCTGCTTGATACAATGTACCAACGACATCTATCATCGCTCTACGTGCATCCTGTGACCATACGGCGGCATACGGCGCTTAACGGCGACGGCTGTAACATATGTTTGTGTCATATTGCACTAGCGGCATGCTGTTTTATTGTGCACATTGCTATATTTTCTATGCGGCTTGTTTTTGTCGTGTTTTTGCTTGTGTCGTTGCTTACATATGTGAGATAATAACATCCTAACAGTTAATTGTTAGGGCAACGGCACGGCCAATGATGCCATTACATAGCGGAGGTTATACCATGAAAAAGGCGAATTATTTAGACAAATTGAACAAGTCCATAGAGACTTGCAAGCGCAATATCATGGCCGAAAACAAGCGGCCACAGCCTGACCACAGGGTTGTCAAGTCCACGCTTGACAGGCTTGCAAAGCTGACAGCGGAGGTTGAAGCGTTACAGGCAACAAGCACCGACAGCTTGATTGTCAGCAAGGCAAAGCAAGCTGTATATGTAGCATGTCGTACGATACACGCCAAAACGGGCGACAAGCAAGTCGAGTCTGTCATGCTCAACTTGTACATGTCAGACAGGTTTGATGATACTATGGGTGTATCATCGGACTTGTTGGGCGTGGCTGCATTAGCTATAGTCGAGACGGCGCAAGCAAGCAATCTTGCGCTTGACAGTTTCTTGGCGTGTGAGTATTACGACATGCCGTATCGGCAGTACACTAACAAGAATGGTCAGGAGGCGTACCACACGCCTTTTAGCTGGACATTGACACAAATCAACAAATCTATTCACGCTCAAAAGACAGGGCGTGGACGTAAGACAGTATCAAATTACGCCGTTGTGCGTGATGCTGACTGTCACGTATATAATGCAATCAGCGGGGAGTTGACGGGGATTGAAACATTTGAAACCCGTCAAGTAGCTGTGACAAGCTCATACGCAATAGAGCTTGTCAGCCTTGACGCTGTTATTGACGGCGCTGGACTAGACGCAAGCTCTTACGACATTGAGCGGGATAGCTCAATGGACTTAGAGAGGTTATACATGTGTAAAAACCTCTCACCGCAGGAAAAGGTTATCTTTGATATGCTCCAAGACGGCCTCAAGCAGGTTGAAATAGCTGACTTGCTCAAGAAAAAGATGACTACCATCAATACGGTAGTCAATCGAATCCGTACCAAAATAGCCAACCTCCAATGTGGAGAAGGCTATGCTTACAACTATGACGTTGTGAGCAAGTACCGGACGAAATAAACAACAATTCCCCTGCAATGGGGAATTTTTTTGTGCAAAATTATTTTAAATCCTTGTAGTAGTTTGGCTTTTGCCGTTGCTTATATTGTGCAGGGCTTTCACACACGCCTTGTGGCACACGCCACACGCTACTTTTTTTTCACCAAAAAACTTTCAAAAAAGTTTTTGCCTTGTAGTAGTTTGGCTTTTGCCGTTGCTTATTTAGTGAGAGGCTTTTTTGCTCTTACTTCTCCGGCGGCTTTTCAGTCGGGTCAGTTGTGGGACACGTCGCAACAGTTTAGACGTTTGCTTAAAACGTGGTCAGGTTTACGGATTGTCCTACAAAATCCGATGTTTGCAAACTACAGTTTCACGGCGGTGAGTGGTTGCGGATTAAACGCAATGTAGGCTTGTGAATGCCCTCACAGTAAAGCATAATACTTAACCTTGCGCCAAAAATGTGCTAGGCAAGAATTTGCCTGTAAATGCAAAACGGAATTCTACCTATAAATTGGCTACGTTCTACGAGTGTGGCCATGTGGGCAGCTGACGGAATTACAGTCCCGTTCTACGAGTGGGATTGTACGGAAATTGGTTACTGAATGAAGTTTTACAGGAGCGTGCAAAGAATTGCCGAAAATGATGAAAAAACCGGCCTTGTGGTTATGAGACGCAAGGCTTTAAAATGCCGCATCAGCTTTTTAGGTGTAGAATTCAAATTCAAATGCGGCTTCATTAAAAAATAGGAGGAAATAAAAATGAAAAACAATTTAAAAGAATGTACATTGGTAGAATTACAGGCAGCTTTTGACGAAATATTTGTCAACGGCTGGGATCTTGCTGACGTGTCCATGGAAATGGATGCAAACAGGCTTTTTTCTGAGATTCAGAGAAGAAAAGCCTGAATAACTTACCGCATCGGCTTGTCAGGCGTGGCGTTCAAACGCAAATGCGGTTTAGGGTTTGGCCATTGATCCTCAAAATGGCATACATATGAAAGGGGAACAACATGAATAAGAAATTTGAGAGCATCCAAGAATTCTTAACAACAAATGAGGCCAGAATAGCCTATGAGAATGCGCTGGGCGATGATAAGGCATCTGAAATTGCAAAAACTAAGGCAATTTTAGATGAAGCGTTAAAGGTTTTCAATGAGAAAATTATTGGTATGCAGTATGATGACATTCTAATCGAGTGTCAGACAGATCCAGAAAGCAAAAACCCGACATTAAAGGCGATTACATTAGGATCGCTTGTGGCTTATGGTTGCAAACCTAACAAAAAGACCGGAATGGTCGATTTTGTTGAAAAAATGGTAATCATCGACTTGCATGACTTAAATGCAAGAGCGAAGAAAATTAACAGAGATACAAAAATATTTAATAACCCAAGTTGGGTTTATTGGGTAGAAGCGCTGAATCACGCTCTTTTTGAGGAGCGGAAGGGAAGTTCAGAAATCAAGTCCCTCTCTGACAAGTATGAGACATTTAAAATCACAGAACCAGCAAGGGAATTGAAAATCGATTTTTCAACAATCGCAGGGAAAACAAAGTGCATTCAGGCTGTAATGGATGCTATTTTGTTTGCTCCTTATGTAGGTAAAGACGGCAAGGAAGACGAAACGAAAAATCGGTACAAAGTCCTTACGAAACACGCAAAAACGTTGAATGATAACTATTCGACGTGGAGCAGAAAAACGAAAACCGGAATCGTATTGCCTACAGAGGGCGCATTTCGGCAGCAATTGATGCGAATTCTGTTCTCAATAGTGACTGGAACGGAATTCAAGGCTGAGTAAGCGGCCTTTCAATCCCGCAACTATTTCACTGGTTGCGGGATTTTTTAAATCTGATTTGAGAATGTAATGGGAATTGCATTTTGAAATGGGATTTAAAAATTGAAAAATGGGAGGAAAACGAAAATGAAAATCGGACTTTGCAAATCTCGTCATGAAATTGATGGCGTTGTTGAATATCTATTTCCAAATTCCGTCAATCCGCTTGATTTGAGTGGGCTTGAGGAAACGGCGTTCATAGCCGTTTCCAAAATGGAAAACGTAAAATCAATTGATTTATATGTCACCGGATTGACGGTGGCATTAGTGGCGGCGTTAAATGTGTGCAGTCGTGAGGGTATAGCTGTAACGCTATATCATTTTAATCGGGAAAATGGGGAATATTATCCCCAAACCGTACAGTAGGAAAGGAAGTGATTATCATTCTTGGAAAAGTTTTTGAATTTCCAAAATGGAATCGACGTGATCAATCCAAAATAGATTCTGTTTTGGGAATAGTAAATGCATTCTTGATAGAAAATGGTTATCAATTTGAAAACGAAATTGTAAAATTGATTGAGTTTCCGAATCCGATAATCAAATACAAAATTGATTTCCTTGATTTGATGGAAAACGACTTTGGTTTTGTAAAATCATTATCAAGTAGTGTGAATGGGCTTTCATTGTGTCCATTGACGGATGGGAAATTGGAAATGCTGATTGAATTGAAGTGAATGGAGGAAATAAAAATGGAAAATATTAATTTAAATGCAATAATGGACGATTTAAGAAATGGAATGAAATTTTATGGCAATCTTGCATGGAGTCACCTTTGCATTGGCAATTCGTGCGAAGGTTTTAATTGCAATAATTGCTCAATGCGTGAAGGGCGCGCCTATGCGATTATCGAAAACAATAATCTAATCGGTTGTCGGCTGGTTAGGCAAATTTCCGATGATGAATCGGAAGTTGTAGAATGTAGATTTATGTGAATGGAGGAAATGAAAATGAAAATTCAAAATATTGACCGTGAAATTGAACGAAATCGGTCAACTGAATTCTGCGGAGAGTTTGAAAATCCGCAACGAAAACAAAAACGGAAACCAATTTCAATTCCGTGTGACAATTGCGATTGCGCAAAAGGTTGCACGTTTGAAAAGTTTATGGGATGTCAGGAGGAATGGAAATGATTGTAAACGCTTGTGTAAAAAGAAATACAATGGTTGATGAAAATATTTGCAAAAATTGCAAAGATAAAAACTGTCGTCATGCTGGAGAGCCGACGACAAAAGAGAGATTAGACATGTCAACATATGGCACAGCAGAATATTGGAACGGAGAGAAGGATTGCGATGAAAGCAACTAAAAAGCTTTTACAAAAAGCAAATTCCATTGCTGCAAAATATTCAAAATGGATTCTGCCTCAAGAATTACAGAATATGTATGCCGAATTGAATGCGATTGGCGTAAGTACCGGAGCTATTTACAACGACAACAAGAGTTGTGAATGGTATTATGAAGGTGAAGAAATTGAAAATTCGTATTTCTGCTATTCGGTTTACAAAGATTCAAATCCGAATAATGCGAAAAACGAATACACAATTTATTTTTCATAAGGAGGACGAAATGGAAAAACTAAATTACGAAACATGTAGGAATTACAACCTAAAACTGATTTTGAAAGAAAAAGGCTGGAACGCAATTCCGTTAACAAAGCATAGCATTTACAAAAAGGGTCATACCTACTATTGCACATATTGGGCCGAATATTACACGGTTTTAGATGTGGAATTTGAACAGCCATATAATCGGCTTAAATATGTTACCATTCAGTGGCAGAATGGAAGTGTTAAAACACATTGTACGTCGCTACATGAAAGCGATTACGAGTTGGTGGAGGAGGACGAAATTGAAAAAGCAATCAATCTTTTGGCCGAAGCTGAAAAGATTTTAGAAAATGCGCTTGAAAACGGATACAAACCATGCGCAAATGAAAGAATCATGCTTGAAAACATCGTTATAGCAATAGAGTATGATTCTAACATGCTTAGATTCGGTGGAATAGAAAATGACCTTAGAATTTCAAATTAAAAAGGAGAATGAAAAAATGAAAAAGACATTAGCAACAATTTTAGTTTCTATCTTAATGGCACAGAACGTACTCGCTTGCGAAAGAGTAATTCCAGTTTCGCAAATCGAAGTGATGCAGGGTATAATCGCTGAATCGTATTCGTCTGAGTATACATACGTGGATACTGAGGATGGAAACGGCTGGGCGATTGACAATTCAGATTTTGAAACCGGCGAGCATGTCATAATCGTATTTGATAACATGGGAACCGCTGATATATTTGATGACGAGATCATTCAAGTTAGGAGGATTACAAAATGAGTTTAAAAGATGAATTATACAACGGTTGTTTGGTGGAAGACAGAAGTGGAACTAAATTAATTTATCTTAGTTCTGCACGGTTTTATGATGAATATTATAATGGCAATGCTTGTTTTCTTCATATTGACATGGGCACTCATTGTATGATTGATGCATTTGATGATGATTTAAGATGTGAAAGTGGAAAATGTTTCGACATAATGAAAATCTACAATCCCGAATACACCGGCGAAGTTATTCGTAATAGATATAAAATACCTTGGACTTGGCAACGGGTTGAGAAAACGCAACAGGAAATCGAAATGGAAAAGCTGCAAGTGAAAATCAATGAGCTGCAAGAGCAGTATGACAAAATAAAAAGGAGTGTGTGAAATGAGTTTGAAAAGCAAATTAAGAAACGGTTGTTTGATACAATATAGAGATGAAAGTAGGGCGATTTATTTTGATCCTTTGATGTATGCCGACAAAACCATCATTGGTTTCGCTGATATCGATAGTGCAAGCTATATGGGAATCCATCAGTTTGATGAAGAATTAAAGTGTGATTGTGCGCATAGATGGGACGTAATGAAAATATACGATCCTCCATTCACTTGTGATGTTGTTGCAAATATAAATAAGGAAGTCCCTTGGACTTGGCAGCGTAAGGAGAAAACGCAACAGGAAATTGAAAAGAAGGAGTTGCTAAAGGAGATTAGTAGGCATGAAGATAAAATTGAGCAATTATGGCAACAGTATTTCAAAGTAAAGAAGGATCAAGAATTGGAGAAAAAGATTGCCAAATTGCAAGAGCAGTGCGAAAGAGTAAAAAACAGCTAATTTTGTAAATTGATAAAGCCACAGCTCCGAAGTTAAATTAGGATTCGGCGTTGTGGTTTCAATGAGTTTACAAAATACATATAAAAAGGAGAAATTAAAATGAGTTTAGAAATTGATAGGCGTGACGATCTTGTAAAAATGCATAGAGTTTTGCGGAAGCTAAACGAGCGAAGATTGCAAATCGCAAAACGTAATTCACAATCGGAAAGCAATAGAGTGATGATTGACATGTATGAAAATAGTGTGAAGTGGCACAAAACACAAACTGCGTGGTTTAGAAATGTCAATATGCCAATAGCGTGGTTATAAAGGAGGAGCTAAAATGAGCTTGGAAATAATTAATGTAACGGAAATCGAAAAAGGAGATTTATATTGGAAGAGAGTGGAGTTAGAGGACAAAGCATTTATCTGCAAAAATTACATAAACTCAAACACACCCAAAAGCTTAAAGCAAAGCTACAAGCGTATGTATGATTACATTGTGGAATTGATTTTCCAAATCAATTGTAGAATGGAGGCGTTAGGAATTTGACATGTTATGAATTTACTGATTTTACGGAATGCTCTCGTAACGTTAAAATATATGAGCAAAAGTTTTTGATGTTTACAAGGTATATTGTAGCGGTGTTTAGCTTTCCGGAAAACGAATTGATCCGGTCATACCGGACATGGAGCAAGGCAAAGGCATATGAATTTATGCTATTTGATTATGAAACGGAGGAATAAAAATGACAATCGAAATCAAAAATGCATTTGAACATGAAATTCAAAACGGATTTCTAAAAGCAATTGACGTAATTAATTACATGATAGAAACTTGTGGACTAAAATCGGATAAGGAAATAGAAAACACATCTCTATCTGATTTGTATTGTGAGATTGAAAACGAAAAACATTTCATAAGTCATGCATATGTTGATAAAGCAGAAGGGAGTTTTTATGTTGAAATGCGAAAATTGTCTTAATAACCTTTTTAAAAGCCGAAACGAAGCAAGCAAAAATCAAGACGAATTGCAATGCCATATCGTGAAATGCGATAATGGGTATTGCGAGAACGCCGAAAACGAATTCTGTTTTAAGAATTTGACACACAGCGAATTTAAATTATGGAGGACAACGAGATGAATCTATATTTGCAAATCAAAAATCATAAGCGCAAAGCGGCGCTAAAAGCCAAAATCAAACCATGCCTTGGAATGCTATTATTTGCCACTCTAGGGCTTTTAAGTTTGTTGTTGAGTGCTGTATCGACTTGCGAGTTTATATTCGTCCTACGTCAATTTAAGGCACAAATAATGCCTATGTGGATGATTGTGTCCGGAATGCTAATCGGATATGGAATGTCAATATTGTTTGCAAGGTATTGCGAATTCTATTTTGAAGAATTGAAAGGAGAATGAAAATGAATGACAAATTGATACAAGAGTTGAAAGATTTAAGGCTTCATGGGGATTCAGATTTGTCTAGCTTCTATGCAATTGTAAACGCAATTAAAACAATTCAAGATCAAGAAAAGGAAATCGAGCAGCTGAAGGAAAAGGTTCTAAAATACAAAACCAAATACGCCGAATGTTGGAAAAACAATTTGTAAAGGAGGAACAAAAATGAGTTTGGCATTGACAGCATGTGCAATCTGTTTGGT
>Ga0153937_1000037_pt1 | contig 54888 bp, 45 predicted proteins | sample TSNY021MetaG_FD_104680 | JGI IMG/M metagenome (GOLD analysis project Ga0153937, IMG submission 104680) | Attine ant fungus gardens microbial communities from New York, USA - TSNY021 MetaG | ecosystem: Host-associated > Fungi > Mycelium > Unclassified | place: USA: New York, Robert Murphy County... | reverse complement strand
TCGCGGCCATCAATTGTTAGGATCATCAAACCTGCTCCGGACTAGCTCCTTGTGGCAAAACTGTGCACAGATGCGTGGCTGTCGCGTTAGCAGGTGCGTGGGGATTAGTGGAGACAATGGCCTTTCTTTGCAAGTTTTCTCAAACCGGGCCGAATATGAGTTCTTGTTTCCCATCTATGAGCGGGGGTGATATTTAATGTTCTTCCGTACACCCTACTAACTCAAATGCGTTTCTCGGTTACATTCTTATCCCTGATTGCCCTTACGGTCGTTGCTCAGGATACAAATATCCACACCGTTGAGCAAGCTTTTGATAATGCTCATGTTAGTGATTGAAGTGTGGGCCCGTTTACGATCTTCTTACCATTGAGCTTGGCACAGATTCCCCAGGACCTTTCTATCTTTTTTGACCCCAGCGCTCTTTTGGAAGTGACATTCCCTGAGCCTGATGCAAGCCCGATTACGATCCACGCAGGTCAACAAATGCCTCGCGACAGTATGCTCTATCTAATCAGTTAGAATAATATCTACTGAGAAGTCATTCAGCAACTGCCGGTCCCCCGAGTTTCGCTTTGAGGGACTCGAAGTGTCAAGGTCCTTTTGTTATTGCTGCGGTTGACCCGGATGCACCAACACCGCAGAACCCAACCAATGCGCAAATTCGACATTTCCTTGGTGGAAATTTCGCTCCCAACAGATTGGGCTTGCTGAGCAACTCGACCCCTGCCATCAGCGAGTTCAGGCAGCCTACCCCTCCTGCTGGATCTGACGCGCATAGGTACGATATATTGAACTACATAATCTCCTTTCCTTCCTTGGTTGATTTTGCTACAATTAGGTACATCTTCCTCTTGTTTGAGCAGCCTCGCGGATTCAATAGCCAGAAGGTCGTTAATGCGATGACTCCGATTCAAAACTTTGATATTGCTGCTTTTGCTAGTGCAGTTGGCCTCGGTGATCCAATTGCGGGGTCTTTCATGCTTGTTGCACCAGACACCTGAACATACAGTAGCCCGTAACGATGGTGGAAAGCTGGTAAACTAAAGACACGCTCTTGTAAAGCCCAACCTTGATTACATAGTTTATTATGTCCATGGTATAGCAAAGAAGAATGAACTTCAAGCACTTTCAAGCTGCACCGAATTCCAGTGCCACATATATATATGTTGAGTAAATTAATTAATTCTCTACAACACATCAGAGACCCTTCATTGGAGTGAATCTATGCTTAGTGACCATGTAAGCTCTCCTTGGGTGGCTTTTGCTACATCAACAGAATTTCAAGGCACACTTCATATCACAGTGGGCATTGAATTGTCAAGTTGGCCTGAGCATGCTTTTACAAAATAAATCTCAGAGGTCAACAATAGATTGACAACTATCTACTTTTTACACAATCAATCTGAGACACAGTTATTAGATATATAATAACTAGGAATAGTTGGATGAGTCTCTGTTTAAGGGGAGCCAGTGAGCATTGCACAGCAGTGAAATGCACCAGCAAACTCACCTAGATAGACCTCAAGTTGTATATTGAAAGTTTAAAGACAAAGACAAAGCTGAAATGCCATTATAGAAATGAGAGCCTTTATATACATAGAAGAGTAGTGCAATAGTAATAATGAAAAAACAAAAGAGGATTAAAGCACTATAGATGTTACTGTAGTGTGACTGTTGGGTTGAACTAACCCTAGGGCTGAGTTGTCTTTTATTTGGGATGAACAAGGAGAACTCAACAGATTTCCCCTTGGATTTGGGCTATAGTATATTAAAATTGGGTCAAAACCCCTCTGAGATACAGGAAACGAGACTCTATAAGAAAATATATATTGTGTAGTATGTGACTCAAGATGCTATGCAGCTGGAACTAAGATCTAGAGACAAAAACCAAGTGTTAGATTATGGATTGGTACACTAGGTAATGAGAACATAGATGGTAAGGGATATAGAATAGAGGCCAAGATGACATCCCCTCAGACTAATACTATAGATTAAGACAACTCCACTGCCTCCCAAGACAACTAAACTATTCCCTTGGAGGACTACTTGATCACTACAGCAAAACTCACCTAGTAGATGACCACAGCTGCCCCAACATGGATTCTTACTACTCCAATACAATATCATGACACAGCCAAACTGTAAGGACTTAGACAGAGATGCCTTAGAACTACTCCTTGTCAACTTGGACTAGGAGTAGTTCTAAGACATCTCAGTCTAAGTTCTTATACCAGAACTCAATTCTCTCATCAGCACTATTCATTACAGAGCCTTGCTAACTTACTCTCTTATCTTCCTTGGTACCTGGATAACACAACTCAGGACTACTATGACATAGTCAGGCCCTAGGTGTAGTGTGACTGTTGGGTTGAGCTAACCCTAGGACTGAGTTGTCTTTTATTTGGGGTAAACAAAGAGAACTTAACAGAGTTTCTCTTAGATTTGGGCTACTACTTATACCTTTTATACATGGTCTGTACTACTAACCCTAACCTACTAATAATCTAATAGAATCTACTAGAATGTTCTTTGATATGTGACCTGTGTGATGTGACTGATCTTGTGATCAATTTGTTACAGGAATGTAATGTGTTGTGATACATGTGATTCCCTTTTATCTAATCAAAAGAAAAGTAAAGTAAAAGATAAAGGATTAAAGAAATAAAAGTTATTATGGCCCAAGACAGCTTATAACACTAGGCTTAGGGGGACTTGATAGTCAGTTAGGGACTATCAGTGGAAGTATAGTACCAAGCTCAGATATTGTGTCTGAGACCTAACCTCACAATTGAGTAGTGTTGTATAGCATACTTTTGCTGTTCTTAGTAGAAACCTTGTGCTGAAGTCCCATTGTGGGCTGTATATGCAAAGAAGTAATATTGTATTCTTAGAAAGGTATTTAGGTTAGGGATCCTTTCCTTGGAGTGATAGTATAACCATATTACTAGGGCAGTAAATTGTTAGCAACTGACTCAAGAATCTTAAGCTAGAGTTTAACTCAAGGTAGCACTTCAGAATTAGAAAAGAACTTAATAGGGTTCTTGCTTGATTGTAGTCTACTATATATATAAGTATACTATTTGTCCTTATTTATACTACAAGCTATCCATTAGCTACCAGTTTGACTCTAGTCCATGTCCATTCTATTTATAGCTTCTCTGTCATTATTAAGGCAACTTATGACAAATATGATATAAAAGATATACTTAGCCTATAGATACTGAACTTACCTAATAACTAAACATATCCCTAGGATATCCCCTTATAGTATAGTCTAAACTTCCCTTACTACTAGACTTCAATAGAGAGTGGAATTATAGTCAAACCTTCTTGAACTTCTATATACTTTATATATAGTTGGCTCCAGAATAATTTGACTCAGACCAAGAACAGGTCTTCTGGGCCTTGGTATTTTTTAAAAATAGGTATGTAGTGAAGTGGTTTGAGAATCTCTTCTGCCAGGAGACAGACACCAGCATTTACCCTCTGCAATCTTAGTCAGTCTTTAAACAACAGTTCTAGGCCCAGTTCTTTCCTATCAACATGGAGCTGGATGCTACCAATATACTAGAGGTGTTTATTGTTAAGCAGACAAACATTTTCAAGTCCAAGATAATATAATTGTGACTACTTGTGGTCACAATATAAAGCAGCAATTGTTTATATATTGGAAACTATTGTATTTATAGACTATATCCTCAAAACCTTGTACTATCTATTGTTGCTATTGTATTTAGAGAATATATATAAGTAGCTAGAACATATACTGATATCTCAGCTATTTACACATGAAGACTGATTGTTATAAGTTTGTTATATTTCTATAGATTATTGAGCCCTATTGTACAGAATAACTGCCATGTACTACTACTATATCCCTTGCTGACTCCTTTCCTACCACAGTTCCTAAACTTGACCTCTTTGGTCTCAACTAAGCTATCTTCTACATTTGCTTTTAAGATACTGTTGAAGCAAAAGGCTTTTGGGGCCACTTTGATAGTACCAGCCCAAAACCTCCTACTGGAACTACAGATGAAGAGATTGCCAACAGTCTTCAATAAAAAAAGGATGAGAAAGTTATAAAGTTATTGCTTACTCAGAAAATCCCTGATTCAACCTTTATGAAAGTTTACTCTAAACTAACTGTCAAGGATCGATAGAATCTAATTGTCAAAGAATATACAACTAAAGAAATCTATGCCCAAACTAATCTTTGCATATAATTTCTTGACATAAAGTGTAAAGACTCCAAGAATGTTTGAAATTTTCTTAAGAAACTCATAATTAAGTAAGAAGAATTATCTACTGTTGGTGTTATTATTAGTGAAAAAGATTATAGATCAACAATTATCAGCTGCTTGTCTAGAGATCTTGCAAATTTTGCATTATTATAGCTAGCTGCAGCTTGGCTAATCAATTCTACAAAGAAAGTAGACCCTGACATGTTAATTTTATTGATTTCTAAAGAGTATGACCACCAATTGAGACAAACTGAAAGGCTTCATGTGACCAAAAGGGATCATAAATCAAGGACTAACTGAAACAAAGCATTAGCTATTATGGATGCCAGAGATAAAAAGCTGAGAGGTACTTGCTGTGTTATGACAAATCCTCTAGAAGATGAAGAGGAGTATGATGGATGGAAAGATAATCTCCCTCTGGATGATCATTATGAAGTTGATTATCTCAGAGGGGATAATTATGAATGGATGAATGGAAAGGAGCTCAAGAGAGAGGATGGGAGGACTGGACCACTGCTCTCAATAATTATGATTAGCTGACATCAATAGTGACTATTGATCAGGATCTTTAATAGATCCAGATCCAACTTTGGCCTAGAAAAAAACCAACCTAAATAGAAACTATAACAGAAGAACACTTAAAACAGACTTATAAACAATTATAAATCCTAAAATAGACATTGGTAGTAACCTGGACAATAACAGTCACAGATAGTATTAGCTACTTCTCTATTAGGATAGATTAGTAGAAGTGTTCATAAATACATCTGGAAAAAGTAAAGAACTCTAAGTTCTTCCTTTCTTTTTTTCTTTCCTTAATCTTTGGTTTGGAAGAACACTTCAAGAAAGTATTTCCATAACTGACAATCATCTCTGGAGTGAATATTAACTAGAAAGACAACTGAATATACTCTTGTTGAAATACCCTAACAGGATATCACTTGGAAAGTGATAGTACAAGAACTATTAGTTATTCTTAGACAACAAACACATTTGGAGTCTAAGTTATATCATACTGGAACTGTGGTGAAAAGAGCCACCATAGGGTAGATATTCTAAATTTTCAATGAATAAGAAAGAAAAGGACAACAAGAGATTCTTTAAGAAAGGGAATAACTCTGCTAATGCTATCGACTTTGACTTAGAAGCTAATGGAGTTTATGCAGTCATTTATAACTCAAACAACTCTGATAGTGAGCATAACAGCATGTATTCTCATGAAAGTATTTGCAATGATGAGAACTAGTTTTTTGAAGTGGCAGAAGATGACAACTGGTTATTGAATGCTAAAGATAAAGTTATTGAAAAAGCCATAGCTATTATATCTGATAAGGCTAAACCTGCATCTCATATTAAGCTATATGACTCTAGTTGTAGTATCTATATCACACCTTACCATGAGCATCTCAAAAACTACCTCAGAATCATACCCAAAACTATGAACATAGCAAACAAACAAAGCTTTTATGCTATTAGAAAAAGAGATATGACAATTAAAGTATCAAATAGTACAAAAACCTCTGAACTTAAACTCACCAAAGTCTTGTACTCTTTTGAAGTTGGCTATACTTTTGTTTCAATTAGGAAACTTGATGAGTGTGGTTTTCAATGTTTCTTTGACAATGGAAAGTGCAGTATTTTTACAAAGAAAGAAGACAAGATAGATGAAATTCCCAAAAATGCCTATAACCTATACAAATATACCAGTGAACTACCAACAACTAATGCTATTAAACAGGTTACCCTACAGCAACTCCATTGATATATAGGTCATATCTCACCTGATATTGCAAAGAAGTTAATCATTGACAGATTGATCACTGACCTTCAACTCATAACAACAAACTCTAATGATTTATTTTTCTGTAAAACATATACATATACAAAGTCAACTTAAAAGCCCATACCAAAAATACATAAAGAAAAACAAGCTGAAGACTTTGGTAATGAAATACACAGTGACTTATGGGGTTCTATACCTATAAATACATTAGAAAAATGAAGATATTATATTACCTTTACTGATGACAAGACACAGCTTACTAGACTCAACTTGCTGAAGTCAAAGAACAAGACAATAACAGCCTACAATGATTTTGAAGCTTGATGTCATATGCAGTCTAACAAGAAGATTAAGATATTGCACTCAGATCAAAGAGAAGAATACACAGAAAGAGAGTTCAGTATATACTTAAAATCTCAAGGAATGGAACAAAAGCTCACTGTACATGATACTCCATAGCACAATAGTGTTGCTGAATAGAGAAATTGCTATATTCTAGAACAAACTCATGCTCTTCTCTATCAAAGTAGTCTATCTAAATTCTTGTAGGGTGAGGTAGCAAGATATATTGTCTAGTTGATGAATAGAACTTCAATATGCTCTGTTAAGGACATGACACTACTTGAAACAGTTTTTAACACAAAACCTGACCTTAGCAATATTTGTGAGTGGAGTAAGAAGTATTGGGTAAGAATAGAACATAGTAACAAACTTAGTAAAAGAGTCCAAACCGGCTGCTGGATTGGTTTGGATAACAAAAGCAAGAGTTATTATGTCTATTGGCCAGACAAGTGAACTATATCTGTTGAGTATAGCTGTCATACACCATAATATCTGAGCTACTAGAGGAGTAACAAACTACTCTTTAGAACTCAACTTCTCTCTTGGTTCTAGCTCTACTGATGGAAATACTTCTACCATTCCAAATTGACCTCTCTCTTACTGATATATATATATATATACTGTCTAGGCCCTTAGAAATACCCTCAGTCTTGTTCTCGACCTAGTAACCCTATCTATCACTAGTCTAATAGGATTCTCTTCCTTGACCTCCAGAACTTTCTTCTATAATGCCATTATCCCCTCTTTAGTAAGGCTTAATAGTAGAATAAGACTAACTCCATCTAGTACTCTACTAGATCCAACCAAACAAATTTTGGCACTATGTCCTAATCCCCTCTAAACTCAGATGCTCAACTCAAATGATGTGTTAGACATAACTGCTTGTGCCCAAATCTATTCAGGGAATTGTCAGTAACCTCTATGGAATGACTACTTACTAGATTCCTACCAGGATTTTGATTTCTTGTCCAACTGGTTAGTATTCATCCAGAAATTATCCAATATTTTTGGTTTATATACACCTAAGGACAACAATGAGAGTGCAATTGTTGCCATTCTATCTTCCCCTGATGGAAAGACAGTCAGTTACTTTATACAGTTTGCAAAGTACCAAAATTGCATTTACTGGGATGACTGTTCCCTCAGGAAGGTTATGAAGGATGCAATTCCCTCATATATAAGTGAGGAACTCCACTATACCAAAGAAGACTTATTCACATTCAAAGGGTTTAAATGAGCTGTCTTAAAGATTGATAATGACTATTGAAGAAGACTTCAGAATGAGAAGAACAAATAGAAATTGGCTTATATCTTGCAAAGTCACTTGCCAAGGAATGTTTATACAGAAGTGTCCAAACCCTGAGTAACAGAAATATACTAGAATACTCAAGACAGATCCTGGAGAGTCTTCTAGAACTGTTGCTGCTGTCTCTAGGGCCATTAACCAAAACTCTCCTGCACTATTGTTGTCGAGCAGTATTCTGGGCCCAAATAGAAAATTAATGGCAGTTGAACACCAATGTCATTCAAATCTAGGATTGTATATGAGGTGTAGTTAGTTAGGTTATCTTGCTCAAGCACATCCAAAACAGGTACAGTTAACCAATGTCACAATGAGAGCTCAAGCAGTCTAGTTGAAAAAGAGACCTATCCAAGATAACCTCCAAAAAAAAGAGGAAATGACCATTTGAACCCCCTCCTGGGAACCCAGACTTTGTCTGAATACAGTAGTACTAGCTGAATTGAGTACACTACAGATTCTACTGTGCTCAGAGGTTATCCTAGTGGTTTTCCAAGTATTGGTAGACTTGGGTCTGTCAGACTGCTTTATGGATATATTGTTTGTATCTAAGTTCAAGCTGTTATCCAAAAAAATCAAACTATTGACCCTAATATTACTAAATGGTACTACTAACCATACTATATCTGAGATTGTGTTGCTTCTAATTCATTTTTTGTGTAGTTTTTATACTCAGCTTGAGTTCTACTCAACTCTACTGGATAGGTCCTGCTCAATGGTACTGGATCATAGTTGGTTGTATTAGGCCAACCCTAAGATTGATTAGAGTACTGGTACATTAACACTATACAACAGACAGAATACTATACCAGTCACTTCCCCTACATAACCTAGAACTCCATGAGAACTAGGGCTAGATTTGGAAACTATAGAAAGTAATGGCTCACTACCTAAGATATCCATGGTTAATACAGTAGCTTTCAAACTGGCTAGCAGACAAAAAAAATCAAAGACTTACCAACCCTTTTAGACAAATATTCTCTAATCTGGGGATGCATAAGCAAATTAGGGAACAAATTACCAGATTTGACCAATATACCCAAGGATTATTATCAATTTGCTAACATCTTCAGCAAACAAGGAGCCAAACAATTACCCAAATATTATGCCTATGACCTTACAATATCCATAGAGAAAAAAAACTTCTATCTCTAGAACCAATATATTCCCTATCTACCCTTAAGTTGCAGACATTACAAGAATTTCTAGAGAAAAATGTTAAGATAGACATTGTTAGACCTTCTAAATCACCCTGTGGGGCCCCAGTACTCTTTGTGAAGAAAAAAGATGGTTTACTGCAACTATATATCAATTATAGGAGATTAAATAGGATTACCCATAAGGACTACTACCCAATCCTACTAATAACTGACCTACTGGATGCACTGAAGAAGGCTTGAGTTTACAGCAAGATAAACCTATGGAATATCTACCACTTGGTCTATATTGCCAATGGTGAGAAGTGGAAAATAGCTTTCCAAACTCATTACAGATCTTATAGGTAGTTTGTTATACTATTTGGACTCTCTAATGCTCTTTCTGCATTTCAGTGCTTTATGAATAATATCTTCTTTGACCTGCTGGATATCTGCATAGTAGTTTATCTAGATAATATCCTTATCTACTCTGACAACCTAAAAGATTACAAAGACTATATGAAAAAGATCTTATAATGCTTGAGGGCTAATAAACTATACACTTCTCCCAACAAGTATACTTTGCACCAGGACCAAGTTGAATTCCTCAGTTTTATACTGAGTCCTGAGGGTCTAGGAATAGATTTGGGCAAGGTACAGACCATTTTAGACTAGCCAACCCTTTACAAGGTCAAGGATATATAGGCATTTTTGGGCTTCTCAAACTTCTATAGATGATTTATTCACAATTACTCTATACTAACACTACTACTCAACTACCTCATATAAAAGAACATACCTTGGTCCTGGACTAACAACTATAAGAACTTTTTCAATGCCTTGAAGAAAGTATTTGCTTCAGCACCCTTACTCACTCATTGGAACCTAGAAGCATCCTTACTACTAAAAACCAATATCTCTGATCATACTATAGCAGTTATCTTGTCAACACATCTTGGAAACAAGATATACCCAATCATATTTTATTCAAGAACTCTGAACTCAGTAGAATTAAACTACAATGTCCATAATAAAGAACTATTGGCCATCTTTGAAGCCTTCAAAAAGTGGCATTACTACTTAGAGAAGATAGCTACTCCAGTGGACATTATTACTGATCACAAGAATCTGATATATTTCTGCTCCTCAAAGTTGTTATTGCACTATCAAGCCCAATAGGCAGAATATTTGGCACAGTTTAACCTGAATATCAAATTTAGATCCAGTAAACTGGATACCAAGCCAGACATATTGACAAGATGTTAGGACCTACTACTAAAAGAACTAGAAGTAGAGAGTAAAATAGTCATATCTCCAAACTACCAATCTATCTTCAACTCCAATTAACTAGCTGGTCATGTCTCCTACCTCTCAACCCCTCCTATAGACTTTCTAGATATTAATATCTTACATACTGATATCAGAGATGCCCTAAAGCTGGACTTAACATTAGCAAAAGTTATTTCATTCCCTAGAACTATCCATGAGAGTTGTTGGTTCTTAGGTAAAGATAAACTAGTATATCTCGAGGACCAAATATTTGTACCTAATTATAATAATTTACAACTCCAAATTCTGAAGACCTATTATAATTACCCTCTTGTAGGTCACTCTAGTCAAATAAAAATATCCAAACTCATTTGATACAGATATACATAGCCTATAAGAGGATTATACCAAATTCTACTCCTAATACACCAGTGGCAATAGACCAGAGTAACTCTAACAACTAATTAAATAAGCATTATTCCAGGTTTAATTAGTTGTTTACTCCTGTAATTCCTATCTTTGACAGCCAAGACATCTGTAACTAAGGAAGCAATATATATAGAGTAGATCACCCTCTAGGAGCCTTATTCTATTCTTTGAGATTTCTCCTGGAGATAAGTTATAACGTATTCTAGAGTGTAATTATATATTAAGGTTTCTTCTAGAGTCTACTTTGGTCACTCTTATATGGCTAGGACTTTGAAAGTTTGTCATTGACTATATCAAGTCCTATAGTATTTGTATGTGCAACAAGACCCAGTACCACAAGCCTTATAGACATCTTCAACAGCTTCTAATCCTTCTACAACTCTGGATATCTATTTCAATAGACTTTATTGAATACTTATCCTTATCTGACAGATTCACAGACATCTTGGTAATCATAAATAGACTCACCAAGTAAGCAATCTTTATACTCACTCACAGTAAGCTGGATTCAATGGGCTTAGCTAGACTATTCATTCAGTATATATTTTCAAAACATGGGGTACCAACCTAAATTACCTCTGACCAGGACATAAAATTTGTGTTTAGATTCTTCCACTTCTTGGCCATAGTCTTAGGAATAAGATTATATTTCATCTTAGATCACTACCCTGAGGCTGATAGACAAACTGAATATACTAATTAATCCTTGGAACAATACTTATATATTTATTGTGACTATCAACAGGCCAATTGGGCTCATTTACTATCCTTAGCAGAATTTATATTCAATAATGCTCTCTTGTTGACTACTAGGTTTTTACCCTTCTTTGCAAACAAAAGGTACTATCTCTACATACATTGTCAGCTAGCCTCTAACCTATTTTCCCTAGCTACCCAAACCTATGTTGCCAAACTGGACAAGATCCACAACTAGCTAAAAAGAATGATCAAGAAGTCCTAATGATATTACCAGGGACTAACAGACTCAAGAGGATCTTTACTCCCAGACATCCAACTAGGAGATACCATATTTGTGCTGGCCAAGTTTATAAATACTATCTGACCCTCCAGGAAACTTGCTGAAAGGTATTTAGATCTATTTGAGATAACTAGTAAACTAAGTCTGCAGTCTTACCAGATAAAACTACTAGACCACCTCTACTACATTTACCCAGTATTCCATATATTGTAGCTTAAACTAGTATCCCTTAGCAACATCTCTAGATGAACTAATCCACCTGTAATTATAAATAGTGATCTTAAATTTGAAATCACCCAAGTACTAGACTCAAAGATAAATTGCCACAAAAGAGTATTTCTCCTCTACTATATCTAATAGTTGGGCTATGAGAACACTCTAGATGAATTCTCTTGGCTAGATGCATTGGAACTCATTAACATACCCAAACTAGTACAGAATTTCCATCTACAAAACCCTGACAAACTAGGTCTAGACCTCAATTTTTTTACTACTTATCCTTATACCTGAACTCTAATTTACTAGTAGATAACCACCTTACTCACTTGGGTTACCAGTTCACATGCTAATAGGCCACAAGAACATAGCTTTGGGAGGAGGGCACTATTATATACTATAACATCTAAGCTATCAAAGGAGTAACAAGCTACCCTCTAGAACTCAACTTCTCTCTTGGTTCTAGCTCCACTAATAGAAACACTTCTACTATTCCAAATTGATCCCTCTCTTACTGACATATATATATATATACTATTTGGGCCCTTAAAAATACCCTTAGTCTTGTTCTCAACCTAGCAATCCTGTTTATTACTAGTCTAATAGGATTTTCCCCCTTGACTTCTAGAACCTTCCTCTGCAATGCTGTTACTCCCTCTCTAGTAGGGCTTGATAGTAACATTTACTTTGACAAGTTAGCTACATCAGCTTCTTATCTCAAGAAAGAGAAAGAAGAACCAGTACTTATTAAAACAAAACCTGATCAACCTATTCCTGTTACCTCCTATTAAACCAAAGCACTAGCAGTTACAGCTTTACCTAAAAAGTCAGATCAACAAGTTACAAAAATAAGAAAACCTAGTGAACATATACAACAATTACTTCATAATAAAGGAACTGCTTCAAACTGGCCATCTAATCCAATCATTTCCAAGGGAGTCCAAATTTCCCAACCATCTATTATTTCTGAGGAAGAGAAAGCAGCTGAGCAGATGATGTCTATAGATTACCTAGATAAGTATGCTTTGGCTACAGAAATCAGCAATGCAGAAACCTTTGAACTATAGTCCTTGAAAGAAGCCAAGAGTCAACCTGACTGGTCTCAATGACAAGATAGAATAAAAGAAGAGTTAGTAACACTCAAAGCAGCTAGAACATAGGAACTTGTTAACCTATCTGAAGGTACAAATATTATTGGCTCCAAATGGGTATTCTACATCAAAAAGGATACAAGTAGTATCATTATCTGTTATAAAGCTTGTCTTGTAGCACAAGGTTTTTTTCAAGTCCCAGATGTTAATTATTTTGATATGTTTATACCAGTAGCCAAACTACAATCTATTTATATCATTCTTGCCATTGTAGCTGAAGAAAACTTTGAGTTGCATCAAATTAACATCAAAAAAGTATATCTAAATATCAAACTCACTAAAAACAAAGATATTCATATAAAGCAGCTACCAGAATATATAGAAAAAGATACTAAAGACAAAGTATACTATTTATGGAAAATACTATATAGACTAAAGTAATCAGAACATCATTGGTACCAAAAACTAGTTGACATACTTATATACTATCTTGGGTTTATCCACTACTATATTAATAAAGCTATTTTCTACTGATTTATTGATGAAGACTTTGTTGTAATTCTAGTATATATAAACAACTGTACTATTGGATCAAATTTAATTGAGTATATTATACACTTCAAAAATTTAATCCAGGAACATGTTGAAATCACTGATATAAATTAGCTACATTGGCCTTTAGGATTAGAGATTACAAGAAATTACAAATTACATACCATCAATATCTCACAATACTCTTATATTGACTTTATCCTTCATCACTACAACTTTGATTGTCTTAAACCTATATCTATCCCAATGGATATATCCCTGAAACTATCCTCAGCCCAGTGTCCCAGCACTACTGCCAAGATTGCAAGAATACATAATATATTATACTATAAATGTGTTGGAGAGCTTATTTATATTATAATTGGCATATGCCCAGACATTTTCTATACTATCCAAACTGTATTGTGCTTCATGCATAACTCTGGACTTGAGCATTAGTAAGCTGTTGAAAGAATATTTTGCTATCTTAGTAAAACAAAAAACTTATAGCTCATCTATGGATATGATGTTATAAATCCTAAACTCCATGCATATAGTAATACAGATGGCAATATAGCTGAAGATTAACATATCTTATCTGGATATACAGTTCTTTTGAATGGTAGTGTAGTATCCTAGAGCACTAAAAAACAAGAAATCATTAGCTTATTTATTACTAAAAGTAAGTACATTACTGTAACTCATACAATGAAAGAAGTCCTCTGGTTGTAATCTCTTATTCATGAAATTTTTGGCATAACACTAGACCCAACAATACTTTATTCTAATAACAAATCAGCTATTGAACTCATAGACAAAAGAACATTGTTACTATGCATATACCAAGTATATTGATATAAAAGACCACTTTATCTGCTAGATTGTTGAAGAAGGCCAAATCAAGTTAGTTTACTGTCTAACAGATAAAATGATTGTAGACACTCTTACTGGAGCATTACTATTACCAAAAGTCAAGCACTTTGCTTCTATACAAAGTGGCAATTGTTCACATAGTAGAAACTGTTATATTTACAGGCTGTATCCTTGAAATCTTGTATTATCTATTATTGCTATTGTATTCAGAGAATATATATAAGTAGCTAGAACATGTACTGATACTTCAGTTATTTACACATAAAGACTAAGTATCACAAGGTATTTTCTTATATATAGTTATTTACACATGAAGACTGAGTGTCACAAGTTTATCATATTTCTACATTTATCTACTATCAGAACAATTAAACAGTAGAAGACTACTTAGACTTCTTTCAATTGCTGGTCTTAGATGCTAGTTACTCCAATTCAAGAACCCTTGTTGTCAAGTCTAGAAAGAACTATAAACAGATATCTAGAACCAAATTGTGACCATGCCAGTAGTATGCCCCAGTGATATAGATCTAAAGACATAGTACAAGATGGTCAAAAGAATAAATCAAGCTCATCTAGTAAACAAGACCTTCTAGTTCAACTAGAAGTAGCTTTCTCTCTGCTCTACTCCAGTATGTCCACTTTCTCTGTTGGTTGTTTGTCCTCTGTTAGCAACTGACTCAAGAACCTTAATATTAGGGATTAACTCAAGATAGCACTTTAAGGTTAGAAAAGAACTCAATGGAGTTTTCACTCAATTACAGTCTACTATATATACAAGTATACTATTTGTCCTTACTTAAACTACAAGTTGTCCATCAGCTATTGGTTTAACTCTAGTCCATGTCCATTCTATTCATAGCTTCTTGTCATAGTCAAGGCAACTCATGATAGTACCTCTCTCTTAAGGGTTTTTGTTCCAAGGATTTTTACAGCTTATCATATAGGTCTCATAAATTACCTATCTCATCTTCTTTGTCCTATTTTTCTATTCCACTCTCTTTCAATTTTTGTTCTTTTTGATTTTTTTTTCTTTGTCTTTTTTCTAAATTATTTCTAGTATTTGCTTTTTTTTTTGTTTTTTCTGTTTTTCATCGTTTCCAATTTCTCTTCAATTTTTCCCAATATTCCCTATTAAATTTCTTATTATTCTATCTGTATAATAACTTTGCTGTATATTGCCCTAGTAGTTTTCCTTCTTGATCTTCCTTAGTATTCTTCTTCTTTATTTACCTGATATCTCTCTTATATTTTTCTTCTTCAAATTTATTTACCAAATCTTGTATATTCCCCAAGTTTTCTCTTAGCTCCTATATATCTTCTTTTGCTATATACCCTTTTCATCACACTAGGTATTTATCTCTCTCTCTAAACTTTCTTTTGTTCAATATCTTCTCTACCTTATATTCTTCATCTCTATCAATTACTACTAGTGATAGCCATTTCTTTCTCTGACCCTCTACTTGATCTTTGTACTTATATACTCTACTGATATTAACTACCAAATGTATCTTTACTATACTTGACAAATCTAGTTCTATTGCATTTGTTGAAATTATTTTTTTTACTTAATAAGGTCTAACAAATCTTTCAGTTAATTTTTCTGATCTTCTTCCTTGCATCTGGTACTTTAAATCTTCTGTGCTCAAGAGCACTCAGTCTTCTACTCAATGTTCTTCTGCCTCACTTTTTTTTTAATCTGTATACTTTTTTATTTCCTCCTAACCTTTTCTCAGTACCACTTTTGCCCTCTCATGAACTTTCTTTATTCTTGTTGCAAATTCTTCTGCCTTCTCAAACTTCCTCTTTTTTCTCATCTCAAATCCTATATATGAGTCTCATCCAATATTTGCCTTAAATAGTGATACTTTTATACCAGTCTGTACTTTATTATTATATACAAACTCTGCTATTACTAACTAATCAGACTATTGCTCCTGCCTATGATTGATAAACATCCTCAGGTATTGTTTCAACTCCTGATTCATCCTTTCTATCTGTTTATTTGTTTATGGGTGGTAGACTGTTGACAACTTTGTATCAATTCCCAACATATGACTCCATGGCTTTTCTGGTACTGTATTAGGCATAAGTTTTTCTACAGGTACCTTTGTACAATTTTGATTCCTTTAGCATATATCATATTCTTTTATATACTTTTTGATTTCTTTAGTGATCCCAGACCACCAAAAATTCCTCATTACCAGCTCTGTCTTTTTCACTATCTTCTATATTCTTCTACTAGTGTATTATAGTGTAGCTAAATTACCTTTGCCCTCAATTTCTTGTCCCTTGGAACATATACTTTTCTATCCCTCAACATTAATCCATTCTCTTCTTGCTACTATTTATTTTTTAATATTTTAACACCTGCTCATTTCATCTCTTTTATAACTTTTACTACCTTATTGTCTTTTGTCTCTGATTTTCTAATCTTCTCTAATAGGTCTATCTCTTCAATAACCACTTTTGTTACCTATATTACTCTAATTTCCAACTATTCTTCTTTTGCCAATACTTTATCTTTGTTATCTCTCTCTATTCCTATATACTAGTCTGAACGTTTACTAAGGCTGTCAGCTCTTTCCATACTGCTTCTTGGTATGTATTTCAGTGTAAAATCAAATCTAGACAAGTATAATATCTATTTTGCTTGTCTTCAATTCAATTTTTGACTACTCATAAAATACTTGAAATTTTTGTAATCACTTCAGATTTTAAATTTTGTCTGTATACTTTCTAGCAAGTGCCTCTGTTTTTCTAGATATTGAATTATTACTAGTATTTTCCTATCATGAATTTTGTAATTTTTTTCTATTTCATTCAACAATTTTGAAATAAAGACTATCAGCTTTTACTTATCATCTTTATATCTTATTGAGAGTATACCCTCTGTTATATATTCTGATGCATTTGTTTTTACTCTTATCTCTTTATCTAAGTCAGGCACCATTAATACTGGTCATATTGTATACCTTTTTCAACTTCTTAAATGCCTTCTCTTACTTTTCTCTCTAATTCTACTTCTTATTCTTTCTAACCAGCTTATGCAGCAGTTTAACTATTTTGGCAAAATCTTTCATGAATCACCTATAGTAATTTGCTAATCCCAAGAACTTCTGTATATCTTTAACCATTTTAGATCTTGGCTATTCCAGAACTCCTACTATTTTTTCTTTCTGTATTTTAATATCCTTTGTTTCCATTACTAATCCTAGAAAGTCAATCTTTTTAACCTTTCACATGCATTTCTCAGATTTCACATATAGATCATTTGTTTCTATTCTTTTCAGTACCCCCTCCACTATCTCATTATACTCTTTTTTGTCTTCTGTTTCTATCAATATATCACCTATAAATGCTACCACATCTCCTATACCTATTAGGTCTTTCAAAATATCGTTCATCATTGCTTGAAATGTTGCTAGTGAATTTGTGAGACTAAAAAACATTATAGTAGGCTTGTATACTCTAAGATACATTATGAATGCAATCTTCTACTTATTTTTCTTTTATCTATGTATTGTTGTATCTCCAGCACAAGTCTATTTTTGTAAACACCTTCTTTGTCCCTATGGTGTTGATTAAGTCCAAAATCAAAAATAGAGAGTAATTATTCTTAACTGTCTCTTTATTTAAATACCTATAATCTTATACTATTTTTTTTTCTATCCTTTTTTTCTACAAAAAATACTAGCAAAGTCTAAGGTGACTTTGAGAGTTTAATGTACCCTTTTCTCAACTGCTTCTCCACAAATTCTCTCACTTTCACTTTTACTTTTCTCAATATCAAATATATTCTTCTTTTTCTTGGTATAAAATCTTCTTTCAGATTTATTACATAGTTTCAAGATTTTTTCACTAACATTCTTTCTAATTCTGCCTTCTCAAACACTTTAAGCCATTTGTGAAATTTCTGTGGCATTATCTTTCTTACTTTTTCTCTATTTAATTTGACTTTATCATTAAACTTCTTTTCCAATGATATTTTTTATCTATCTCTATCTGCCTTTTCCACTGCTTTAACTCTTTTTCCTATCTTTTTCCTTTTTTCTGTGTCTTCTTTTACTGCTAGACTTCTTTCATAGATTGGTGGGTATCTTATTATTTTGATCTCTTCCATCTTCTAATTTATCTTTGGATTATATGCTTGTAACCATAGCATACCTAATATAATATTCATTTTCCCTAGATTACATATATCCCTTATTCTTTCTATGTGATTTTTGTAATATATGTTTACTTTGGCCTAGTATATTATTGCTCCTCTGTTATTATTTGTACTATCTACATTTTTTACTATCACTGGTCTCTCTAGCTTCTACAGTCTAAATCTATGCTTTGCTGCTATCTTTCTATTCATAAACATTTCTGTCACACCACTATTCAAGAGTACTTTGACTGTTACATCTTCAAGCATATTTACCTTTCTACTCCAATATTCAACCACATCTCTTTCAACATCTTAAACATTCTTCTGATAGTCCTTTGGCTAACCTCCTTCTTTGCTATGCTTCTTGGAATCTCTATTTGTGTACTGCTCTGCTATACTTTTCTCTATGGGGCATGCCACCACTCTTCAGTTTTACCACAGTTTTTTCTTTTCTGTTTTACATTCTGGATATACAATCTCTCTTTTTTTTTGTTCCAATACTTTTTCTCCTATTGTATCTCTTCTTCTATACTTTATACACTACACCCTTGTTATCTCTTCCTTTTTTACTTTTTTTTTTTTTCCATACTTCCTAGCAGAAGTCACACTGCATGTTTTTTACTTGTTTTTTGAGAAGAAATCCTTGCTTTTAGTTTTTGTAGGTTTGGACTTTTTTGCTTTTACATTTTCCACAATCCATATACATTGCTACTATCTTTTCTATCAATCATTCTCTCTCAAGCAAAAGTGTACCTTCTGGAGGTATGCTCTACTCCTTATAATATTCCTGTGCTTTTTTCTATATAGGATATACTGGTTTTTTTCTTGCTGTGTCTTTTGTGGCCTAGCCATATGCATTGCTTTCTTCTCTTTGTTTTTTCTTTTCTCTACTATAATGTTTGGGTGCTTCTATTTGTAGTATCCCAGCTTCCAACACCTAAATACTTTTTTTCTTCTTCTTTAGTCTTCTACCTTTGTACTTCTACTTTCTCTCTTACACTATATCTTATTACTCAACTTACCAATACTTTAAATTCATTTTGGGGAATCAGTTTTTCTTTTTTCTTTTTCTTATTTCTACAGTTGTAGACCAGGTGCCTAAACCCTTTGTAGTTAAAATATCTCTATTTTTCTCTTTCTTCTAGTTTTGCCTTTAGTTTGGTGAGAGTACACTATTGGTTGAACATGTTGCTTATGAGTTAATTATACTTTTCTAAACCTTTGCATGTATAGATAATAATACATCCCCAGCATAAGGCTTTTACTGATTAAAAAGGTACAGATAATTTACTAAACAATACTATTCAATTGCTAGGTCAGGTCTTAAACATGATACTTGGGTTTGATACCAAGTTTCTACTATAGCAACTTAGCCTGAGATAACTTAATCATACTCCAAGTCCAAGTTAACAAGGAAAACTCAATGAAATCTCTATTAGATTCTGTATACTACTTATACAACTACTACATAGTCTGTATACTACTTTCCCACACTCACCATATCATGTGATCCTTGTGACATCCTAGTATATGAATGTGATATGTGATATCTATCATATAACACTTTCTCATACTCCTTTCTTGTAGTAAGTCCAAATGAGAAGAGAAAAAAAAAGAAATATAAATAATAACTTAGCTGTTTTGCCAAGTCATAATATCTACTAGCAGTCCCTAACTGACTACCAAGTTCTCTTTATAGTTAGGACCTGCTATCTGTCATAACTTGGCCAAATGGCTAAATCAATATTTATATTTCTTTTATTTTCTTTTTTTTTTCTTTAATTAGAAAATCAATAGACATATGAGAAGGGAATAACTCAAAAGAAATGCATGGAACTTTATAAATAAAAGTAAATACAAAGTATATATAAGTAGTATATAACAATTGAATAAGAACTCTATTGAGTTCTCCTTGTCAACTTAGACTAGGAAAGTGATTAAGTTGTCTCAGGCTAAGTTGCTATACTATTCAAAAAGACCAATGATCAAGCTGATTACCAATTGAGGACAATAAAAGAATATAGTTTAGGCAGGGTTCAAAACAAACAGTGTCTTGAGTATGAAATTGAGTTTTTCTATTAATGACTAACTTGAGAACCTTAAGTTAAGGTTAAATTCAAGGCAGTTCTTCAGGGTTAAAAAAAAACTCAATGGGGTTTTTGCTCAATTGCAGTTTACTATATATACAAGTATACTATTTGTTCTTGTTTAAACTACAGATTGTCTATCAGCTACTAGTTTAACTCCAGTCTGTGTCTATTTTATTTACAGCTCTTTGTCATAGTCAAAGCAACTCATAACAGTTGTAGAATACCCCAGTAAATATTGGAGCTGGTATCCCAGAACTATTGGTAGCCTTAGATATTAAGATACACAGGATAGTATATTAGCACTTGCAATCTCTGCCTTTACATGAAAGCAGTAAGACAACCTTTAGTCAAAGAGCTCCACTTACTTTTAGTACCAGACACCAGATAGAATATTCTCAGTGTTAACTTTATAGTAGAGCTCCCTGAGTTCTCTAGATGTAATGCCATTATAACAGTCATGGAATTAGTGTCAGAGAAAGCCTATTTTATTCTGACACACACAATGGTAACTATAGAAGGAGCAGCAAAATTGTTCCTATACAACATGTGAAAATTCCACAGATTACCTGAGCATATAATCTTAGACTGTAGACCTCAATCTATAGTACTCTTTACAAGAGAACTTTACCAACTACTAGAAATACAACTGGCATTTTCTACAACTTAGCATCTACAAATAGATGAACAAATAGAATATGTTAACCAAAAACTTAACCAATACCTACACCTCTTTATCAATAAGCAACAAGATAACTGGTATGACTTATTGCCTATAGTAGAGTTCTAGCACAACAACTATATAAATGCTTCTATCCAGCAAACTCCATTCCTGCTTGATACTAAACAAACTCCTACATAGGTTTCAAACCTAGGTAATATTCCTCCAGATTAGAGATGGTGAACAAGTTCATGAAGCAAATAGAGGTAGTAGTCAAAGAGATCAAGTCTGCAATTTGGAAAGTATAAGAGAACATAACCCAATATTACAGCCAAAGAAAATCTCCTATTCTAGTATTTTATTCTAGAGATCAGATATTCCTTGATACAACTGATATAAAGACTACACATCTATTACAAAAGGTTACTTACTTGATTTGTGATTAATGAATATAAATTCAAAAAAGGCTTAGAAGTGAAATTTAGATAGTAACAAAAGATGTTATTAAGTCTAAGGTTTATTATCAGATATAGAGTCCTTATATACATGATCACTACCTATTGTTTTATATATAAAAGTTCTATTGTTCTTGAAATAGAGATAATCTAACCATCTTAGGGCAGTCCTTTGTTCTATTTAAGAACATATAATAATTTATAGGTAATAGATTAGTATTATATACAAACATTAAGGACCTTATATTTCTATGGGATTTTATTGCCTTAGGATTTATTTATGGCCAAAAGAAGCACATTAAAGAGAGCTTCATGATGAATATTGAAGCAAACAATTATGTTCAGCAGTTTCCAAGATATTAGCAATTTAGTATTTAGTATTTGGTACCTTGGAGGTCATTGACTAATCTGCTAATAATTCAGTAAATACTAATTGCTTTGAGACATTTTTAGTATTGTTGGAAAGGTCTTCTTAAAGGCTTTTAGTGGCCATTTGAATTGTCAAAATTGGTTGAGTATTCCTGGAGTTATGGTCCAAATGAAGTTTATAACAATACTTCTCTCTGAAACTATCATATCATCGTCTTAGACTCTTTGTAATAGAATGATCTCTTATCTACCATCTCAAGCTGCCCCATATAATGAAGAAGCTCTATCCTATGTTTAACATAGTGAAGCTGTCTACCACCTTAGACAATCTAATCTCTAGAAGAAGACCTAAGTTTCTGCTACCATCTATTGTCATTAATAAAGAAGAGGAGTGGAAGGTAAAAGAGATCTTGGACAGTTGCTGGCATGGAAGGAGATTTTAGTTCTTAGTTTTTGATAAAGTAGAAAGAATTCAAAAGAGAACACAACTCTTGGAAAATAGTCTTTGATGTTCCAGTACCAGATCTTGTAGTAAAATTCTATCACAACTATTCTATGGTCCCTAGTTTTGTGTACTATAACTAAGATAGCAATTTGACACCTATTAAGATATCAACTCAGTTTTTTAAGTGCAGAACTTATATATTCTAAGTACCTGTTAAGATGTCAACTAGATATAGTCAGTACTTGTAAATAGTCCAGAAAATATAACAATATTCATTTTAGTCCTTTAAGTACAAAACTAAGGTATAAAAAGCTACAGTAGGTGAAAAATCTCCTAGCTTACTAATTTACTGATAACAGCCATCAGCAATAAGAGATATAAGACAAATAAGAAAATGACTACAAAAAACCGTAATACCTAGATATATTTGTTGAGTGAACTTTGATGCAATTTTTCATTTCAGAACTATTGCTTTAAGATACAGCAATTTTGAAAAGAGAGTAAATGTAAAAGAACCCTATTAATACCATCTCTGGAACACTAGATCTATTTTCTAGAACAACCTTGTGTCTAATTAAATATTACATAGTAATATTTAATTGTCTTTAGCTTGACTTGAAGATTTCTAACCTTGACTAACAGAACTTTAGGATCAGAGATGTCTTGACTATAGAAGTATATACTGTAGAGTATACCCCAGAAGCCTTATTTTAATTTCTAAAGATTTTCCTAGAGGTAAGTTATAATATATTTAGAAGTATAATATTACCAAGAATTCTTCTAGAATTCACTCTGTTCTGATTGTCCTTACAAGAAGTATTCCAGTGGTGGAGAATAAGTCACCAATTATTATCAACATCTTGTTCACTTTATATTTACCTAGAGATTATAAATAATCAACAGTTAAATTTGCAAAACCACTAGATTAGTGAGTTTTTCTCTTGTTCCCTTTGCTACTTGATTTGGTCAACAGAAGCATTTGATTAGATTTGGATTTCTTCTTATTTTTGTTGGCTTGACAATTATATTTAGTATAATTATAGACAAATATAAGTTTAGCACTGAGAAAGAAATCAAAGGTAAGTGCTTTCTTTTTATCAAGAAGGTTCTATTTAACAGTATCCTAGATATTTGAGCAAGATAAGGAATGGAGAATAGTATAAACAACAAGAATATCATCTAATTTATGTTTAGCTTTAGTAATACAATACTTCAAGTTTAAGAAAAAACTAATATGGTCTGACATAGAGATATATTTGTTCTAGTTTTTGAAGTATAGTTCCTAAAGATAATAGTAGACATTTGTGTCTTATTGTTACATAATATAAAGCTGACACAGTTTATTCCATATTTCTTTCAAAGTAGTGGCTATATCAGATAGAAAGGGATAGCAGTGTAGAAAGACTAAGAATATACTAGAAATTACTATAAATATATACTCTAGGTTCCTGTAGTGTGACTATTGGGTTGAGCTAATCCTAGGACTAGATTGTCTTTTATTTGGGGTGAACAAAAAGAACTTGACAGAGTTTCCTTTAGATTTGGACTACTATCTATACCTCTTACACATAGTCTATACTACTAACTCTAATCTACTAATAATCTAATAGAATTTACTAAAATGTTCCTTGACATGTGATCTGTGTATAATATGACTGATTATGTGACAAATGTAACAGGTCATGTAATCCTGATCATGTGACTCCCTTTTATCTAATTCAAAGAAAAATAAAGTAAAAAATAAAGAATTAAAGAAATAAAAAGTTATTATAGTCAAAATAGCTCATAACAGTTCTGGAAAGTAATACAAAGAATGGAGTCAAAGAATAGAACACACTACTAAGTGAAATAAGAGACATTGCTTTCTGGTCCCATGGTTTTATAGCTAACTTAGAAAAAATATAATGACAACAAAGAAATGGATGTTATAAGCTATCTTAGCTATAATAACTTTTTATTTCTTTAATCCTTTATCTTTTACTTTTCTTTTCTTTTAATTAGATAATAGAGGAGTCACATGATCAAGATCACATGACCTATTACATTTGTCACATAATCAGTCATATTATATACAGGTTATATATCACATATCAAGGAATATTCTAGTAGATTCTATTAGATCATTAGTAGGTTAGGGTTAGTAGTATAGACCATGTGTAAAAGGTATAAGTAGTAGCCCAAATCTAAGGGGAACTCTGTTGAGTTCTCTTTGTTCACTCTGAATAAAAGACAACTCAGTCCCAGGGTTAGCTCAACTCAATGGTCATACTACAGTAGAATGACCTTGGCTTTAGCTTATGTACTGTACTTTGATCTCCTATTACTTGTTGTGGTCACATATTTCAGAGTAGTGGAATATTGTCCAAAAAAAAGGTAAATTCAGAAGTAATGAAGTTGGAAAGTATATATCAAAGAGAAAAAGCACTACAAGACTATGGAAAAGGTGACTTTATAACTTTAATCTATAAACTAGAGAATTATAATATACTAGTAGAGTATTTATACAAATCCCAGAATAAGAGTTAGAGTATAAGTGTTTGGTCTATATTATGATCTTATAGAAGTAGACAAATTAGGAGTTCAAGAGCACAAATTATAATGAAAATGAAATAAATATAAATATAAATAATAAATAATACTGAATTTCTGGTATATGACAGGCTGTCTGAATATGTTTATATTATCCAAATTCAATTGCTCTGTACATCAAGCTTATAGTAGCAAAATCAAATTCTAACTACTGCATATATTGATTTTACAAGCAACCTATGCTTAGTGCTCAGCAGAAGTAATGAAAACAGATAGCTTGGTGGTGGTAACATCAGTAAAAGGACTAGAAGGAAGTTTAGGGGAAAAGTTATTGACTATCAACAATAAGCCAAAGAAGTCTCACTTGTAGAGCTGATATCATATTGTTTGACTAGGCATTATAGTTATTTCTATTCATCTTGGAAAAGTTCAGCATTGAGAATATGTTACTAATAGATACTATGATCTATAGGAGAATATATATTGTATAGAATGTCACTCAAAATACTATGCAACTGAAACTGAGATTCAAAAATGAAGACTAAGTATTGAAAAAATAAAAAATAAAATGTACATCTAAGATCCAGACATGAAAACTAAATCTCAGAGATACAGAATAGCTACCTAAATACCAGATTGTAGATATATACATATTTACTGTAGAATACAGAAGCTCCAAGGTAGTGAAGTACTCATAGTTAGGAAAGACCAAAAATAAATAAGTAGATAATTAAGAAAATCTCTAGAAGAATATAATAGCTGTTACAACACTCCCAAACATGGCCTCTTAACAGACTCCAGGAACAAGATGAATAGTGTTATAAGTTATCTTGGCCATAATAACTTTTATTTCTTTAATTCTTTATCTTTTACTTTTTTTCTTTTAATTAGATAATAGAAGAGTCATATGATCAGCCATATCATACATAGGTCACATGTCAAGGAACATTCTAGTAAATTCCATTAAATCATTAGTAGGTTAGGGTTAGTAGTATAGACCATGTGTAAAAGATATAAGTAGTAGTCCAAATTTAAGAAAAACTCTATTGAGTTTTCTTTATTCACCCCAAATAAAAGACAACTCAGTTCTAGGGTTAGTCCAATCCAATGGTTGCACTACAAATAGTACCAATCATTCTTTAAAACTACTATTTCAACCAACTGATCTGCAATTATTTCTACTAGAGATAACCAATCCCTTCTCAATATCTACTGTCAATTACAACTGATTTTTTACCATACCTACTATAGGTTTTGCAATAGCTACACCATAGCAAGTGGAGTTAGAAAATGTCTTGCTAAATATCTAGAAAGAAAAGTATAAAAATCTTGGTAAAATAAGAGGTATTTTAACTGTTAACCTTTTTGTTAATATCTGAGGTAAGACTTGAGTACATCTAAGATGATGACTATTCAATACCTAGACAATTTACTTACTATTATTATGCTAGATAAATATAAGCTGTTTGTCATAACTTGGCAAAATAGCTAAGTTATTATTTATATATATATATATTTTCTCATTTGGACTTGCTATACAAGGAAGGAGTGTGGGAAAGTATTACATGACAATGTTGTATGTCACAGGGTCATATCACATGATGAGTATGAAAAAGTAGTACATAGACCATGTAGTAGTTGTATAAGTAGTATATAGAATCTAATGGGAACTCTATCAAATTCTTTTTATCAACTTAGACAATCAACTATTCACTTTGTACCATTAAGGTATCAATACAATATCTCAATCTTAGTATGATTCTCTTATAAGCAGCCTGCTCAACTAAAAGCATACCCTTGCTAAACTAAAGGTAGAACTAAAAGGAAGAAAAAGAAAGATGTGTTAATGTTGTTTGGGCACCTGGCCTATAACTACAGAAATAAAAAGGAGGTAAAAGGGAAACCAACTCCCTACAATAAATTCAAGGTAATGGCAAGTAGGGTAATGCAATGTAGAGTAAGAAAAAAAGTAAAAGCAAGAAAACAAAAGACAATGAAAGAAATAAGATGTTTTAGATGTTGGAGAATAGGACACTATAAGTAAGAATGTCCAAATATTGAAGTCAAAAGGAAAAGAAGAAAAGAGAAAGAGGTAGTATATGTAGCTAGACTACAAAAGGTACAGCAAGAGAGGAGGCTGGTGTATCCTACATGGGAAAAGGCATAGGAGTACTATGACAAATAGAGTATGCCTCCAGAGAGTGTACTCCTACTTGAAAGAGAATGGATCACAGAAGAGACTGTGGCAATATATGTAGATTATAGAAAATACAAAGACAAGGGAGTGCAAACCTACAAACCTACAAAAATTAAGAACAAGAATTCCTTCTTGAAAGACAAGTAAAGAACATGTGGTGTAGCTTATGTCAAGAAGCAAGAAAAGAAGAAATAATGAAAATACAATATATAGAATATAGAAGGAAGAATGCAATTGTAAGGAAGGTATTAGAATGGGAAAAAAGAGAAATCTTATATCTAAAATATAGCATAGGAAAAAAAAGAGTATGTAGAACTAGGAGAAAGTAGTATGTAGACAAAGGTTCCAAAAGACTATAAAGAGAACACTCAGAGGTAGTTACCCAATAAGCTAAGAGAAGATTCTGGAAGCTAGTGTAATATTTGAGTAAAAATAAATCTATTCATACAAGCTGTTATATATACTACAATAGGTAGTCTGTGCACAATCACATGAATACTAACCAATAATACCACAATGTTCTTATATAGTTAAACAGGCATTACCATGATAACATAAAACAGAAGAAGTATAGAAGATAGTAAAAACACAATGTAGAAGATATACTTAGTCCATAGATACTGGGCTTATCTAATAACTAAGTATGTCCCTAAGATGTCCCCTTACAGTTTTCATCTGGACCTCTGGTCCAACTTGAACCCTCTACTAATTCTGAGTAAAGTTAATATTGTATTGCCTATTAGATTATTGTGTTCCCTTCCTTCAACAATCTGTGTAAATATAACAGTAAGTAGTCTTGTGTATATACTACAGTCTACTATACTCCCTTTCTCTAGTAGTATTGTTTGCAGTGTATAAAGTAAGTAGTACCATATACAATATATTATATTCCTTTCCTCTAATAGTTTCTAGTTTGCTATACTTTCTTTTTCTAATAACTACTAGAAGTCTTGTTTGTAATCTGCTATATTATTTTCCTTCAACAGTCTATAGTTCACTATATTTCCTTTCTCCAATAATTTGTAGTTTTTTCTGATTTTTTTTGAATTTATTTCAATTTTTAATAAATTTATTGGATTTTTTGAGTGAAAATAGAGGAAAAAAGAGAAAGTGTGCTAACAAATGCTTGTAAAGCATTGGCTAAGCATTGCTTAAGCAGCCATCTTCCTACATTGGTCTTATATACTTAATAGACAAGGCTTTCATTTGGGTCTATGGCCTGACTTAAATCCTCTACTAGTTCTGAATAGTTAAGTATATATTGAAGTCAGTCCACTATACTCTCTTCTTTAACTTTTTGTGTATTCTGTCATATTTTTTCAATCACTTACTGACTTAACTATTCTAACTGACCTTATTTACTTCTAATATTATAGTAGAAATTAATCTCAAGTCTATTGTCCATATATATACAATCTATAATCTAATACTATTGAATATCTCTTTATATACTATATTAAGTATTCTTCTACTCTCCTGGCTCTGTTCTAGAAGAAGTACTGAAATGTTTAATGCTGGAGTACATCTTAAAAATGCTACATAAAGTTGTCCATGTGAGAACACTGATGTCTGTAGATTAATCTTCATATGCTCCACTGATTATCCTTGAGACTTGTTGATAATCATAGCAAAGGCCAACCTGACTGAGAATTGAAGTCTCTTGAGTGGTATAGGCAATGTGTCTGCATTAGGTGATAACCTGATCCTTGGAATCAATATAACCTTTCCTCTAAACCTCCTATCCTTGCTAATAATTCTATACTAGAGCACCTTTCTCCTTGTATTCAATACCACTATTCTTGTTCCATTGCAAAGTCCTTCTTCTGGATCCAAGTTCCTCAGTAAGATAACTGGACAGCTAACCTTGAGACAAAGTAAAGCAGGAGGCAATCCACTACTATTGAGTTGTTGAAGAAACTCTACAGGATAGGCATAGTGCATTCCATCTTCCTCAGATACAGAGTCCATACTTCTCAGTATATGGACCTCTGTATTTGGTACTGGGTTGAACTGTTGGAGAATAGCTTCATTAATATTATGCACCTCATTATTTCTAGGACAGAGGATAATGCAATCCAAGAAGTATTGGTTATCTTGAACTCTTAGGTTTCCAATTCCTGGATAGATCCTATTGATAAAAGTGTTGAAATTAGTGCAAACTGTAGACTGAGGAACTTGTATCATCTCATTATCATCCATAGTTGATCCAGCACCAATTTTCAACAACCACTGAGTATGCTGATTGTCAGCTTTAGAGTGGTCCAAGTGTATATTGTGTCTGAGATGTAAGAACTTGATATGTCTTCATAGATTTCCTCTACAAAAGAATGCTGCTGCTACTTGTTAATGTGTTCTTTTAGGCACCACAGGTAAAGTTTGACAAAAATCCCCTCCAAATACCACTTTAATTCCACTAAATGGATAATCATTCTAGATAATATATCAATTCAACAGCTATCAAGTGCAAGTAATCACTTACTTCAAGTAAATCTCTTAGGCATTGATCAACAGCATCAATATCATACTTGTGCTGTATAAGAACTTCATTCTAAATGATAACCTTGGTCTGTTAAATAACTGGAAACATATAACTATTCTGTTTGAGTCCAGCAATAGAGTCCTCATTAATAGAAAGAAGAATCTTAAAGTGTGAATGAGATGTCCTTTCTCCATCCAGCAAAAGAGCAGCAATTTCAGATAATACTACACATAGTGCTATCTGTCCTCTTCTCCTAACCTTAGCAGCAATAGTATTACAAAGAAATGTCTTTTTACAACCACTAGCAGTATGAATTAAAAAAAGGTGACCTTGATTGTTGGTAATAGACTCCAAAACAGTATCAAAAGCAGCAGCTTGTTCAGGGTTAAATATTGCTCTCTGCTTATTTACCAAAGTTGCTATTTCATCTACATCATACTGCTCAGCCTGTAAGAGAGGATTGGGTATTCTGTGACCCTACTATTACTGTTGAAGAGGTATAGGTAAAAACTTAACAAGACTTCTTCCCATTCCTACCAATATTCTGTTTAAATTCCAAAGACTATAATCATAAATATCATTCTCTGGTATCTTCTGGTCAGCTTGGTAGTGGTTCATATGATATAGTTTGTGCTTGACATCATCACACAATCCAGCCTTAAATTGGTCCCAGAGAACATGAAGCTCAGCTATTTCATCAGTCAGCAAGATTACTACTAACAACCAACAACATGCTACTCCAGACTGTATTGCAATTGCTTCCTTCAAACAAATCCTCCACTCATGATCATTCTCCAGTAATTCTTTTACCATATATGTCTTCTTGAATATAACAAACACTTGGCTATTCCAGGTCTTCAGATGCTTCCAACTTTTTCTATCTTTAAATATAGTCAAGAGAAACTATAAAAAGAACTGCTCTCCCTTTGATGGTAACACAAAGTATATTCTTCCAATTATCTTGGCATATCGTCTTGGATGCCATGACTTGACTTTAGTATTCTAGGTATAGTGTTGAGAAAACTGCCAGTAAGTAAGGCCTAATCCATTATTATATATAGAGTTATAATCAAACCAAGTAGTAAGCTGAGTCTTCTCTATATTTTGCCTGGCCAATACTTCATTAACAGTTTGGTGTATATGAAAGTTAACATAGTGCTTATTAGAAAGATAAACAGGAAGATATTGGACAGCTAGTAACTCTCTATACATATTAAACTCAAAGATCTTCCAGCAAGCTTCAGTTGGACCAATAAACTAACCATCCAAGTATGCTTTGATCTCATCCTGTATTCCACCACCAATCTCTATAGTTACTCTATTAGAACCCTTATAGATGTACTTGCTGAGATACTTGACAGTTCCCAATCTAGCAGAGACTTCTACATTAATATAACAATCAAAAAGAAGAAGAAGTTGAGAACAGTAAGAAACCATATATTAATTGGTAAACCTGGCTCCATTGCATTCAAAAACCAAGCCATTATCAGGCCTAGTATAGAGTGGATAACTGTCCTCAGTCTAGTCTATTCTCTTTATAGTCTTTGGGAAAGTGTTTACTATATCATCTATTGACTATACACTTGGCTTGGGGATTGTTAATACCATATAGACCATGCAATATATATTTGGTGACTTTTGTATAAAAAAGTGACTATAGTTGAGGATTAGGTAGTTGTGCTAAAATCATAGAGTTTATATGATGAGAATCTCAAATATGATCTTAAGGATGAAGAAAGATAAGCAAGTGAATGTGGGAAAGACCTCTTTTCTGAAACTCAATAATATAAATATAAACTACAGGAATACTAAAGAAACCACTGTCAATGAGTTTAAGAAGTGCTTTCTTCTTTTTCTCAAAAACATGTAATATAATATCAGGATAATCAGTGGCTGTTTGTCCAGGAAAAAGACTGAATAATTTCTAGCCACTTATGATTGGCAGTCTTGGTGAGGAAGAGATCTGGTTTGTGAAAATGTCTACAAATAGCTATAGTATCCTAGAAAAGCTGGATTATAAACCTAGGACTTTCTACATGAGAGGAAGGAAGAATAAATTTGCATTCCAAAGGTTTAGCATCTTCATTATCATATCTATCATATATAGCAGTATTCTAGAGTTCTTGATAAAGCTCAGATCTAAAAATGTGCTAATGTATTCTAGTTCAATTGAGTTTTTTTTGCTTACAATTTGCCCATGTATCAACAACAAATTGCTAGAACAACTTTTTACCATAAAAAAAAGATAGCTGAGGATTTTCCCTAACATATAGATGATAGGTATAATAGCATATATCAAATACACACTATAAGTTAGCTCTTTCTTCCTCTTCTCTTTATCTTGTATTTTTACCTCTCTCTCTGAGTTAAGCTCCATGAATAGGAATTCTTGGATGCCAGCCATTTTCACCCTTGAGAAAAAGCAAAATATAGTGAAAAGCAGTATATAAAGAATTATTTTGGCTAATTTTTTGAAGTTGTTCTCCTTTTGCTTATAAAACCACATTTCTATTATCTATTGCATGATATACTTCTTGTTGTCACTTAGTTGTGAAGGCTTATAAACCACTTGAGATGAATGTTCAGGAAGAACTTAATAGAGTTCTCTATTGGATTTACTAGCTACTTATACAAATATTCAAAAGTCTATATACCTGTCTCCCACAATCACAAGACCCTTACTAGGTACTATATAGTTTATGTAAGCATTACCACACTATTTATAATTTAAGTCCTTTATGGAAACCAATAAAGTCCTTTAAGTTGATAGATATGTGAAAAAGAGTTTTCTTCTTAGGAGCTATCTCATAACATGGCCTCCCTTTCAAGATTCCTCATTCCAAGGAATGTTTCTATTGATTCTAATTTTCTTTCCATCTTCTCTTTCTCTGCCTCTCATACTCTTTATTTGACCATCCTCACAATACTTTTGCTATAAACCTTCTAGGTAATTCTCTTAAGAATACCTTCTTGTTATCTTCTTTTTCCTGTCTCCTTATTTCTCTGGCCTCTTCCCTATACTCCCTCTCAAACTCTTCTACCAACTCTTTTGCATTTTCCAAATTTTCTTTACTTTCCTATATATCTTCTTCTGTCATATATCCTTTCTATTATATCAAAAACTTCTCCTTTCCTCTTATTATTCTTTTATCTAGTATTCTCTTTACTTCAAACTCTTCTTCTTCTTCTATGATAACTGGCTTTGGTGGCATTCTTTTCTGTCCTTTTACCTGGGGCTTATACAGGCATACTCAACTTACATTAACTATAGGATAGATTTTAATAGAACTAGGTAGTTCTAACTCTATAGCATTACTTGAGATGATTCCTTTTACTTTATAAGGCCCCACAAAGCACTCCATTAGTTTTTTCAATCTTCTTTCTTTCATTTTCCACTTTAAATCTTTGGTACTTAGCAATACTAGGTCCCCTACTCTGTATTCCTCCTCTTCACTCTATTTTCTATCTGCAAATCTTTTCATTTCCTCCTGTACTTTACTCAGTGCCACTTTTGCTTTTTTCTGGATCCTTTTTATTCTCTTCACAAACCTTCCTGCTGCTTTGTACTTTCCCTTCCTTCTTTCTTTGAATTCTATTCTTGGGTTTTGACTGTAATTAGCCTCAAATAGAGAAATCTTTGTAGCTGAATGTATTTTATTGTTATATGCAAATTCAGCAATTCCTAATCAGTCCAGCCACTGTTCTTGTCTATAGTCAATAAAAACCCTTAGATACTGTTCCAACTCCTAGTTTACCCTCTTTATCTGCCTATCTGTCTGGCAGTGGTAAGCCATAGACAGTTTTGTTTGTATTTCTAACAGCTTGTTCAACTTCTTTATTATTCCTACCATAAACTGTACTCCTCTATCTGATATAATGCTTTCCAAAAGTCCATGGAGCTTCCAGATGTGGTCTCTAAACAATCTAGCAAGTCCCTCTGCTAATGTTTTTTCTGTGGTAGCTATAAAGTGTGCCATTTTACTGAACCAATCACACACTACTAAAATTGCATTATATTCCTGAGCTGGTAATAGCTTTGTAATGAAGTCTGCTGAAATATAACTTCATGGTTTCTCTGGGATCATATTTGGCATAAGTTTTCCTGCCAGGGCCTCACTTCTATTCTTATATCATTGACAGGCATTGTACCCATCCACATATTTTCCTACTTCCTTTGTAATCTCTAGCCACCAGTAATTTCTTGTGACCAACTCCATCATTTTTTATCTTCCCCCATATCCTCCCACTAGTATGTCATGATATAGGTATACTACCTCTCCTCTCAGTTCTCCTTCTAGCATATATATACATTCTTCCTTCATAACTATTTCTTCTATTGACTATTCTTTATCTCTAAGGCTTTTTATTCCCACTTTCTTTAACTCTTCTACTGCTTTTACTACTTTCTTGTCCCCTTTCTGCGCTTTCTTAATTTTTTCCCTCAGACTTCCATCTTCTACTAGCATTTCTACTTCTCTTATCCACTCTAGCTTAATCAATGTCCTATCCTTGTTATTGTTCTCCACTCCCTCCTGCCAGTCTACTCTTTAACTTAGTCTATTGGCTTTACCCATACTTTTTCCAGGGATATGCTTTAAGATAAAGTTGAAGCGTGACAAGTACAAGGCCTACCAGGCTTGTCTACAGTTTAGCTTTTGACTTGTCATGAAATACTGGAGGTTTTTATGGTCTGTCCAGATCTTAAACTCTATTTTTGCCCCTTCTAGATAGTGTTTTTATGCTTCTAAACATCAAATTACTGCTAACATCTCTTTGTTGTGAATCTTATAGTTTTGTTCCATTGCATTTGGTGACTTAGAGATAAAGGCTATTGGCCTTTATTTCCTATCCTCACACTTTGTTGGCAACATTCCCCCTGTTGCATAGTTCAATGTGTTTACTTCTACTTGTATTTTTTTGTTCAGATCTGGTATTACCAAGACCAGCTCTGTTGTAAATACCTCTTTTGGCTTTCCAAATGCCTTCTCTTGTTCCTTTCCCCACCTCCACTTCTCTTTTCTAACTAGTATATGTAGTAGTGCTACAAGCTTTGTAAAGTCCTTGATAAATCATCTGTAGTAGTTGGCAAGTCCTAGAAACTTTTGTACTTCCTTTATGTTTCTTGGCATTAGCCAGTTTAAAATTCCTTCCACCTTATCTTTCTGTATTTCTACTTCCTTTGGTCCTATTACTACTCCCAAAAACTCCACCTCCTTTACCTTTTGCTAACACTTTTTCCAGTTTCATGAAGAAATCATTCTCTTTGAGTCACTTCAATACTTCTTCTACTATTTTGTCATACTTCTCCTCTATTTCTGTTGCCACAATAATATTGTCTATAAAGGTGGCTGTGTTTCCTTGATTTATTATGTCACAGAACAGATCATTTATCATTGTCTAGAAGATAGCAGAGGAGTTTGTGAGCCTAAAATACATTACAGTTAGCTCATAGGCTCTAATATGTATTATAAATGTTGCTTTCTATTTGTCTCCTTCTTTGATTCTAATATTGTTATACTCCCACCTCAGGTTTAGCTTTGTAAAAACCTTCTTACTGCCTACTCCATCCAGGATATCAGCAATCAGTGGTAATGGATACCCATTCTTGACAGTCCACTAGTTCACATGACTATAATCCTATACTATTTGTTGCTTGCCATCTTTCTTAGCTACAAAATGTACTGGCAATGTCTGTGGTAATTTCAACAGTTGGATATATCCTTTTTGTAGTTAATCCTCTACGAATACTTGTACCTCCTTCCACTTTCCTCAACAACAGATATACTTTCCCTTTCTTAGGTACAAAGCTCTCCTTTAACTCTATTGCATGATCCCAGACCTTTTGCACTGGCATTCTTTCTGACTTTCCAAATATCTTTTTCTACTTCCAAAATTTCTTTGACACCAACTTCTCTTAGCAGCCACAGTGTGCACCACACATCTTTTACTCTCTCAGTATTACTTTGACAATAGATTTTATTACCTAGATTTTCTGGATGCAATACACTGTATGTATTTGAGAAGGCCAGTCAGAAACTCACTGTCCTCTATTGTTTTTTGCCAACTCTTGCAGTATTTCTACTATTCTTTTTTCTCTTTCTTTTCTCTGCCAATAGTTTTTGGCTATATGGCCCCACTTTCCACAAACAAAGTATGTTCTGTCCTCCCCTCTCTCTTTGTTAATATCCATTGTATTGGGATCTCTTTCTAGCCCCTGTTGTCCTGCTCTGTTTTGATATCCTGCTCTATACTAGCCTTTATGTGATTTTATCCCCCCTTTCTCTATATAATCCTCCCCTAAGTTCTTCCCTAGACTGTACATTTTCCTGTGGGTGTACTACATTCCTCTCCAACATTCTTTTCTCTGCTCTATTCTGTCTTTGGTTCCTGTCTAGTCTGACTGCTTTTTTCTGCTATTCTTCTATTGTACTGGAGGAGCTTTCTGCCTCTGCCAACTTCCTCCTGATTCCCCTGTTCAGCCCCCTCTTGAATTCTTCTATAAGAGGCTATTCTTCATATCCACTTTCTCTTACAATTTTCTTAAATTCTTGAACATACTCATTATATGTCCTTTCCTCTTGTTCTATTGTCCTTAGCTACTCTACTTTTTTCTCTTCTTCTGCTGTTTTCCCAAATTTGTTTCTTATTTTGCTAAACAACTCCTCTGCCATTTCTGCTTTTGACTCTCTCTTTGATAGTTCATCTAGCAGATTGTTCTTCTATGCTTCTGCCACTTTCCCTTGTACATAAGATAGCACCTAAGCCATCTTCATCGTCTTCAACTCCCCCATTATCTTCATACTAAGATACAAGTGAACTGTATTGATAAATGCACTCACTTTCTCTATTTTCCCACTAAACAAAAGAGATTTTGCTACCTCTACTTTTGCTCCCCCATTCTGCTGCAAAAGGGAAGTCACCTACTGCTGCAGACTGGTTATTAGAGAAAGGAGTTACTTTTCCTGGGTAAGAGGAGTGGGTTGTAGTGCAGAAGCAGTGGGTTGCTCTGTAGGTTGCTGTTGCTGAAATATGTATGGTGGTAATGGTGATGGTGATGGTTCCTCATATGAGGATGAATAGTCTTCTTTGTCTAAACTTATGACTAGTTACCAACTAAGAAGAGTGAAAGAATATTATTTCTGAGAAGGGAATCCCTAAGCTAGATAGGGCTTTAAGAGGTTACTGTCATTCCCCTACATAAACTGATCACAATAGACCAGTAGCATAGAGCTGATAGTGAAAACTAAATACAAGCCCACTTGATATGAAGATCAGGTCTTGGACAGAGATGAGTTTTGTCCAGGCCATCTACCCACTGTCAGTTAGGGACAGTGAAGTCCCCTTTACAGCTAGGGCCTGCTTTCCAAAAAGCTTTCAAGTGCTGTGTTCATTAGCAAGGATAATAAGAGAGTAAGTAAAAATAGAGATATTGAGGCTGCAAGGTATAGGGTTGACAATGGTGATCAAGTTCTTGTGTTGTTGCTTAGTCATGAAGGCTTATGGACCACTCAAGGTAAGTGTTCAGAAAGAACTCAATAGAGTTCTCCATTGGATTTACTAGCTACTTGTACAAATGTTCAATGGTCTGTATATTTGTCTCCTGTAATCACAAGACTCTTACTAGGTACTATATAGTTTATGTAAGCATTCCCACACCATTTCTAATTTAAGTCCTTTATAGAAACTAGTAAAGTCCTTTAAGTTAATGGACATATGAAAAAAAGTTTTCTTCTTAGGAGCTATCTCATAATACTCCTTCTAGAATAATAACTGTAATTTCTTTAGTAGTAGGAAGATTATGAGTTCTCTGATCTTGTTGTAAGTTTACATGTAGCCTAATTGTGATCACCTCTTGTTCCTCTACTAGCTTTTCTCTAATAAGTTCATAGGCATGACAGTAATGACCAATATATAGATAACTATTCAAGAGTATTATTTGAAGATCCTCTATTACCACAGGATCAAGATTATAATTGTTGTCTCTCCTGACATTGAGCTGCTCTGTTATGTCAAGAATATAGATTTGTGTATAGGTAGGAGTATAATTACCATGTAGTAGGAGAGTATCTGTGAGATGATAAAGTGCATCTTGAATCTTGAAACAATAAGATCCTGATTGTCTAGTAATAGAGTTGTTGGTCTTCACTTCTACTGAAGTTATTGCAAATGTTACATTATACTACCTGATATTATTATGGAAATTCTTTAAGCAATAATTATCTCCTGTCAAGTAGTTTTATAGAACTCCAGTAAGAGCTTGAAGAGGTAGTAGCTGAATCTGTTCTCAAGAACAACATATGCCAAACTTGGGATGATTGTAATGTGAAATTTTAAGCTTTTTACAGTCAAAATGAAGTGCATGGCAGTGTGGGCAAACAACAGATAGAATATCCAAGTCAACATATTGTATATTAGTTTCTGAAAATGGTTAACCAGTAAGAGAATAAAGAACAGGTTGAAGAATTGGTAATAGAACACCATCATCTTCTTCTAAAACATTGTTCTAACAAAATCCTTAGTAATCAAAGTTATATAAGCAAAAAATTATTATGCCATATCAACAACTTCATTATTAATCTGGTATATTTAATCATCTCTATTAATAATATTCTGCAAAATCTTGTAAGAATTTATAATTAATAATATCAAAATCTGTTACTTATTACTGTTTGAATTCTATTAACATTTTCTACCATTATTCTGTTAACATCTTGATTGCTATTCTCATTTACCAGTTGTTCTTCATAATCTAGACCATCTTTTCTTTTATTTCTCCACCTATTTATTATTTTATTTATTTGAGCCATTTATTGTCTTTGTAGATCAGCTATAGCATCCTCAAGATTTTGTAGAACATCTAAAGAATTTAAAAACTATTTTTTTCCTTTTCCTCTATTCTCCCTAGGGGCAGGAGTATTTTGTAAACTATTAGCAGAAGATATATGATGTTTTCTTCTCCCTCTTTCTTTATTCTAGACTAGAGTAGGATGAATATTTTAAAGTAAGAATAAAGCTGTCATTGAGTTCATTTCTCAACTCTCCTAAGTTGATACTCCTGTTCAGCCAAATCCATCTAGAAATGACATTTATATAGTCAAATAGTCAATATAAATTATAAAAGAAGTCCAGGCACATGAAAATAAAGATGGACAGATCTCAGACATAGTTTCCATCCATGCTGCAGAGTTTTTCAGAAAGATGTTATACCAATCCTAAATTCTTCAGGATTCAGCTGCTATTGTAAACTGACCTGCTCTCAGTAGTCTGAAAGACAAACTTTCCTCTTTATACCTAAGAACCAACCTACATATGTTGTAAGTTAGCTCTAAAAAAGGAAAATATTTCCCATACATTCATCAACTTGATAGAAAATCTCTAGAGATATAATACAGAAAAGATATAAATAGCATGGGACAAGATTATATAAGAACTATATAGCTATTAAAGATAGTCTTGTGACCATGGGAAATTGGCATATAGACCATGGCATATTTGTATAAGTAGTAAAAGTAATCTAATGAAGAACTCTTTCAAGTTCTTCTCTTTTAATCATCACTGGTTGGGGTTAGAACTTCAAACTCTAAGTCTGTACTCTTAATATTAAAACTCAATATCTCAGGTAACCCCTTACCTTGAGGCCTTGTCAATACTTACTCTTATTATTGCCCTTGCTAGTGAGCATAGTGCTTATAAGCTTCTTGGAAACCAGGTCCTAGACATAAAGAGAACTTTGTAATTAGTTAGGGACTGCAGGTAAAAAACATAGACAATACCACTGTTCTTACTTTGAGACCTGACCTTGCTTTCTAGTATTGTTACATACCTTCTCTTCACTATCTGCTCTATGCTACTAGTCTATTGTAATCAGTTTATGCAAGAGAACAACAGTAACCTCTTAAAGGCCCATCTAGCTTAGAAATTCCCTTTTTAGAGATAATATTGTTTCACCCTCCTAGTCGGTAACTAGCTATAAGTTTAGACAAAAAAGACCATTTGTTCTTATATGAGGAATTATTATCATCACCATCACCATTGCCATCACCACTGCCAAACATGTTCCAACAACAGCAATAGCAATCTATGGAGCAATCCACTGCTCTTGCATTACAAGCTCCTTCTACCCAAAAGAAGCAACTTTTTATTCTTATCACCAGTCTACAATAGTAGGTGGCTACTCTATTACAACAAAACAGAGGAGCTAGAGTGGAGATAGCAAAGTCTTTGCTATTTAGTAAAAGAATGGCAGGAGAGGACAGTGGGGTTGGATAGAAATCAGAAACAAAGTAGGGCAGAAGAGAGGATGCTAGGAAGGAATGTAGCATGCCTATTGGAAAATGTGCAGCAAAAAGAAGTATTTGGAGGATTGTATGAAGGGAGAGAAGGACAGATCATGTAGTAGACAGAGGTTCAGAACTCTAGAGGAAGATATTCAAATAGAAGAAATCAGTATAGAAGAACTGAAGCAGAGCCAGAACCAATAGCAGTAGATGGAGTAGGAAGAAGAGAAGGGTATCAAATTTGCTTCAACTGTAGAGGGTTTAGGCATATGGCTCAGGATTGTAGAAGCAGAAAGCAGGAAGTCAGGGAAAGAAAGAGGATTAACCAGAGGGGCAAGTCATCAAAAGAGAATAGAGGTCAATAAACTCCTGGCTGCCCTTCTATAATAAGTACAATGTTTTAAAATGTGTACAATTGAACAATAAATTGCATATCCAAAACATTGAGAGAGTAAGAGATGTGAGAAGAACAGTGAAACTACTAAAAGAAGTGTAAATAGAAGTAGAAGTAGAGAAACTGAACATCTACAAAGGGGTATCTGTTAGAACCCTACTAGATAGTAGGGCAATAGAGTTATTTGCAGACAGAAAATTTGTAGAGAAATAGAGATTTAAAAAGGTGAAACTAGCAAAACTGATCTAGATTAGAAATGTGGATGGAACGAGCAACAAGGAAGAAATAGTGATATACAAAATAGAATGCAATCTATACTACAAAGGGTATGTAGAACAAGTAAAGATGAACATATGTAACCTAGAGAGGACCAAAGTGATCTTAGAGATACCATAGCTAGTGGTATACAACTTTGAAATTGACTAGGAGAAAGGAAAGGTAAAAATGACAAGATGTTCCTTACTGTGTGAAAGAAACAAAAGGATAAAAAAAAAGTGAGAAGAGGAGAAAAGTTGAACAAGAAAGTTATGAGGGAGCTGGTGCCAAAAAGGTTTTAGAAATGGAAAAAAGTGTTTGGAAAGACAGAATCAGAGCACATACTAGTGCAAAAGGCCTGGAATTATACTATAGAATTAAAAGAGAGGTTTATACCAAAAAAAGTAAAGGTATATTCATTATTAAGAGAAAAATGAGAAGAAGTACAGGCATTTGTGGAGGACCAGCTATGCAAAGAATATATCCAACCATCAAAGTTACCATAAATATCTCCAGTTCACTTTGTAGCCAAAAAGAATAGAAAGCAACAAATGGTACAGAACTGCCAATATGTAAATTAGTGGACAGTAAAAAATGGCTATCCATTACCATTGATTGCCAATATCCTGGATGGAGTAGGAAGTAAGAAAGTATTTATGAAGCTGAATTTAAGATAGAGCTACAACAATGTTAGAATTAAGGAAGGAGATGAATGGAAGGCCACTTTTATGATATACATAAGAGCATATAAACCTGTAGTCATATACTTTGGCCTCATCAATTCTTCTACCACTTTCCAAACTATAATAAACAACCTCTTCCAAGACATAATTAACCAGAGAACTATAGCAACCTTTATTGATGACATTATTGTAGCAACCAAAACAAAGGAAGAACATAATGAGGTAGTAGAGAAAATATTGAAGTGGTTGGAAGAAAATGATTTATTTGTAAAACCCAAAAAATGTAAATAAAGGGTTAGGAAGGTGGAGTTCTTAGGAGTGGTAATTGGCCTGAAAGGAGTAAAGATACAGAAAGAGAAGGTAGAAGAAGTACTCAACTAACCAGTTCCCAGAAATGTAAAGGAAGTACAAAAATTCTTGGGATTAGCCAACTACTATAGGTAGTTCATTAAAGACTTTGCCAAGGTAGCAGTACTATTGCACCAACTAGTGTGAAAAGAGAAAAAATGGAGGTAGAGAAAGAAACAGGAAGAGATATTTTAGAGAATAAAAAAGATATTCACATTTGAACTAGTATTGGTAATACCAGACCTAAATAGAAAAATATGAATAGAAGCAGATACATCAGATTATGCAATGAAAGGAGTGCTGTCGGTAAAAATGTAAAGATGGAAAGTGGAGGCCAGTAGTATTTATATCTAAGTTGATGAATCCAATGGAAAGGAACTACAAAATTCACAACAAAGAAATATTAGCTGTAATCAGATGTCTAGAGACATGGAGGTATTATTTAGAAGAGGTAAAGATGCAGTTTGAAATATGGACAGACCATAAGAACCTATAGTATTTTATGACTAGTCAGAAACTGGACTATAAACAAGTAAGATAGGCACTATACTTATTCAGATTCAATTTCATACTTAAACATGTACCAGGAAAGAGCATAGGAAAGGTGGATGGGCTGAGTAGGAGACTAGACTGGTAAAAGGGGATGGAAAATAATAATGAGAATAGGACACTAATAAAACCAGAATGGGTATAAAAAAAATAAGGTGAGGGAAAAAAATACTAATTGAGGAGAAAAGTCTCAAGAAAAGAATAAAGAAGGCATAACAGAAGAATAAAAGAGTAGTTAAAGCAGTGGAGGAGCTAAAAAGGTTGGGGGTAAAGGCATTCAAGGAGAATAAATAAGTAATAGAGAAAGGACTGGTACTAAAGAAAGATCAAATTTATATACCAGAGAAAGAAAATCTAAGAACAGAGATAATACAACTATATCATAACACCCCAGTAGGAAAGCATGGAGGAAAATAGAAGATAGTAGAATTAGTGGGAAGAAACTATTGGTGACTAGGAATAACAAAAGAAGTAGAGAGATACATAAATAGGTACAATGTTTGCCAAAGAAACAAAAACTAGATAGAAGCTTCAGTAGAAAAACTAATGCTGAATACAATCTCTGAAAAACCATGGAAGTATATTAGTGCTAACTTCATTACAAAACTCCTCTTAGTTCAAGAGTACAATGTAATATTAGTAGTATGTGATCAGTTTACAAAAATGGTCTACTTTATCGTTACTATAGAAAAAACATCAGCAGAGGGACTAGCAAAATTGTTCCAAGATCAAGTATAGAAGCTCTATAGACTCCCAGAGAGCATTATATCAAATAGGGGGTCCAATTTGTAGCAAGAGTAATGAAGGAGTTAAATAGAATACTAGAGATCGAGATAAAACTATTAACAGTCTACCACCAATAAACAGATGGGCAAATAGAGAAAGTAAACCAAGAGTTAGAACAGTATCTCTATATATTCATCAATCATAAATAGAAGCAATAGCTAGAATAGCTAGGAACAGCAGAATTTGTCTACAACAACAAAATCCATTTGGCAACAAAAATATTACCCTTTAGGGCAAACTGCAGATAGGACCTAAGAATGGGATTTGAAGGAAGGTAGAAAGAAAAGTACAAAGTAGTAGGGAAATTCATAGAGAAAATAAAGGAAATTTAGAAGAAAGCAAAAGCAGCTCTAAAAAAGGCTCAAAAAGAAATGAAGCAGTATATAGATAGGAAAAGAAGAGAGAGAGACAAATATAGAAAAGAGAACTTGGTAATACTAAGTACAAAAGACTTGAAGTAGCAAATGAAAGGAAGAATAATGGAGAAACTAACAAAGCAGTTTATAGATCCATACAAAGTAAAAGGGGTTGTTTCAACAAACATAATTGAACTTGAATTACCTCTGACTATTAAAATACACCCAGTAGTCAATATAAGTAGAGTATGATTGTACAGACCCCAAGTAAAGGGCCAAAAAGTAGTACCACTGCAACCAGTAGTTATAGATGATAATAAAGAGTACAAAGTAGAGAAGATTCTAAACAGAAGAAAAGTACAAGAGAAGGACAAGTTCTTAGTACAATAAAAGAGGTACATAGCAGAGGCAGATATATAGAAAGGAAAGAAGAATTTGGAAAATACAAAAGAACTAGTTGAAAAGTTCAAAAGGGGGTATAGGAAAGAAACTGAAAATGTCAGACAACAGGAACTAAAAGAAAAAGAAAAGGAGTTTAGTTAAGAACTACCAAGGGAATTTATGGCCAAACTAGTATATGGATGAAAAAGAAAAAGATACAAAAGAAAAAAAGAAAAAAGATAGAAAGAAAATTGGAATAGGTGAAAAAGTTTCTTGGAATAAGAAACCTTTAAAGAGGGGCCATGTTATGAGTTGACTCCAAAGAAGGAAAATATTTCCCATGCATTCATTAACTTAATGGAAAATCTCTAGAGATATAATGCAGGAAAGATATAAATAGCATAGGACAAGATTATATAAGAATTATATAGCTATTAGGAATAGTCTTGTGACTATGGGAAATTGGTGCACAGACCATGGCATATTTGTATAAATAGTAGGAGTAATCTAACAAAGAACTCTATCAAGTTCTTTTTTTTCAATTGTTACTAGTTAAGGTCAGAACTTCAAACTCTAAGTCTGTACTCTTAACAACATGTCTAAAAGTCAGTTGTTCTTGTCAGAAGCAGTGTATTTATAAACATCCCCCAGAACCCATATTTGAAATAGAAACTCAACCTATAGTTTTGTAAAGCTAGCAATAGTAATAATAGTAGTAAGTATAAGACAGAAAACAACAAAGACTATGGGAAATACATTAGATTACACATTAGAAACTTATGTTTCATTAGGGTAGGTCATAATTTGGTAGGAATGGTAGGAATAATTTTCAAACTCAGTAGTTATGTAATTCATCAAACTTCTATCAAATTTCTATTTGTTCTTATATACTTATTAATAACCAATTCTTAGCTAAAACTAACAAATACTTACATAATTTTTATATAATTAATTACTTGGGTCTATTATGAGGAAGCTGCTTAGTCAGTTCTGTATCAGCAGGTATCATCCTATATTTGGTCTCATATACTTTCTTTGATTATAGATAGTTTAAGAAACTAAAATAGACTGACTGAAAGACAATTTAAATAAAAATAATAATAAAAGATAATAAAATCACTAATCTATTAATTAATGAATAGCTATTTTCATGCTTTAGATTATTATAGATATATCTTGTTTATAATCATTTCTTTTTCTATCTATAAAAGAAGAAATAGTAATATTTTCTTTCAGCTGAACAGTTCTATGCTCAAGTATTGAAATATATGGATTTTTGTAGCTATTTCTTGATACTACTGACATTTTGTGACTAATCCTACTATGACTACTTTGACTGCTTAGTTGATACAGTGTCTGGCTTCATCACTACTTTGATTGGCATCAGTTGGCACTACTTTATTAAGTTAGTACCATCACTACTATTGATTGACTTGATTATTGGTATATTATCATTAAAATACTGTTAATAAACCTTTAAAATTACTCATAGTGAGTATATTAGCTTAATAAATTACAGAAAAATCAGAAAAAATTAACATTTAAATTGCTGGTAGTCCTTTATTATTGAACACTACTACTAGACCCTTATTATCATTTCTAGTAAGTCTATTAGTTTTATAAATTATGAAAAAATTAGAGAAAATTGATATTAATTGTTGGTAGTATACTAATGTATTCATTCATTGAATACTATTGAAAAACTCTCTTATTATTCACACATAATAAGTTCACTGAGTATATAAATTATAAATAGAATCTTACTGTATTTATTCATTGAACATTACCATAAGTTGTATAAACTTCAAATCACCTAAAGCAAAGATAGTATTTTAATTCAAGTAAAGGAATATAAACTAATTGGCTATTAATAGAGCAACTATCATTATATACAAATGGATTTTATTAAATTAAAATGTCAAGCCAAAAAAACTAAAGAATAAGTACAATATAATATAATTGTTCTAGAAAACTATTATTTATTTGTTTTACTCCAAAATATTTCTTCTGCTTCTATGTATATAGAGAGAATACTTTAAGAGCAGAAATAGAGAGACAAGAACAAGTAAAAAGAGACCAGTTATTATAGCAGCATAGATTAGCAGAACAGTTAGAAGTACTACAAGTAGAAAAAAGAGTTAAGTCTGCTTAAATAGTTCAAATTAATCAAATCTATTATGTATGCAAGACCAAATGTAGAATGATGGACCTAAGTAATTGATTATATAAAAATTATGTAAGTATTTGTCAGTTTTAGCTAAGAATTGGTTATCAAATTTCTTCTCATACTCTTTCTTTTCACTTAAAAAATACAATAAATTCATTAAAAATTAGAAAAAATTCAGAAAAAAGTACAGAAAATTAGGCAAAGTATTGAAAGAAAAAAGTACAGGGTACTGGAGACTATTTGAGAAAAGGAGTGTAGTGGACTGAAGGCCATACTACTAGCAGTTATTGAAGAAAAACAGTATAGTAAACTAGAAACTGTTGGAGGAAAATAGTATAGTAGACTATAAACAAGACTACTGATAGTTATTGGAGGAAGGAAGTATAGCAAACTGGAAACTGTTAGAGGAAAATAGTATAGTAAACTACAGACAGGACTACTAGCAGTTATTGGAAGAAGAAAGTATAGCAAACTGAAAACTGTTGAAGGAAAATAGTATAACAGATTGTATATAGTACTACTGGCTATACATACTACAAACAACACTACTGGAGAAAGAGAGTATAGTGCACTACAGTATACATATAAGACTACTTACTGTTATGTTTACATAGACTGTTGGAGAAAGAGAGTGCAGCGATCTGACAAACAATACAGTATTAACTCTACTTGGAATTAAAGTTGGGCTGGAGGCCCAGATCAAAACTTTGTAATAGAAAAGTGGAAAAATGAGAATACAAATGCTTTTGATTATGAAAAGTAGCAGAATAGAAAAGGTAATGGAGACTTATATATAGATAAAAATATACAGGAAAATATTCTAACAGTTGTGAGTAATATATCTAACTAATTGTTAATATATGAATATTGACTAGATATAATAGGATATTAGAGAAGGAAATATTCAGAAATATTTTTAGAACACCCAAATTCTACATGCTTAAGAGTTAAACTAGAATCAAGAAACTATTGCTCTAAATGATATTCTACTATCTGCTATTTAGCCTACATATCATTTACTAGTAGGATAGTTATTTCTAGAAGTCAATATACAATATAGTAGCTTGAGCATGTTGGGTATTGTTTGTTTTTACTGCTATACTTTTTACTTTGACTGTAAAAAGCTTACTTTTTTATAGGTTAATTATTCCAAGTTTGGAATATACTGTTTACAAGGACAAATTCAGCTGCTATTTTTGCAAATACTAACTAAAGTTCTACAGAATTACTTAACAGAAGATGACTATTGCTTAAGAGAGTTTTGTAATAATATCTGGTAGTATAATACTGTATTTGCAATAACTTCAGTAAAAGTGAAAATTAACAACTCTGTAACCAAGCAGTCAGGTTCTTATTGTTTTAAGATCTAAGATGAACTACACCATCTCACAGGTACTCTTTTCCTTTAGGATAACCATAACCTTGTTTATACACAAATTTATATTTTGGATATAGTAGAACAATTGAATATCAGAAGGAATAATAACAGAAATCTTGATTCTGTAGTAATAGATAATCTACAGATAATGCTTCTAGACAGTCATCTATATATTGATTAATACCATCATACATATAAGCTTATTAAGGACAGACCAGCAGATAAACAATAGAAGATCAAAATTAGATTGTATGTTAATTTACAATATGATCAATAAACTCACAATTTGTCCATTGCTAAAGAGATTGTAGTTATTCCAGAAGAAGAGATCTATTATATAGTAAATAATAGAGATATGGTATTGTAGGCAAGAGGAGGACAATTTGAACAAATAGGCCAAAATAGTTCTTTATATGTTGTTTTCTATTATATTCTGTTATTTTATAAGAGTGAAAATGGCTAGCATCCAATAATTTCAATCTATAGTACTTAACTAGAAAAGCAAGAGAAAAATAGAAGGTAAAGAGATAAAGAGAAATATGTTTGCTTATAGGTGGTTTTTGACATATACTACTATGCCTACTATCTTTATATTAGAGATGGTTTTCAGTCATCTTTCTTCTGTGGTAGAAAGCTATTCTAGTAGTTTGTTGTTAATACATAGGCAAACTGTAAACAGAAAAAACTTAACTGGACTAGGACATATCAACATACTCTCAGATTTAAGCTCTACCAGGAATTACAGAATACTACCATGTATAATAGACATAATAGAAAAAATAATAGGCCTTTAGGATGTAAACTTATTCTTTTTTCTTCTCATGTAGGGAGTTCTAGGTTTATGACTCAGTTATTCCAAGATACTATGGCTATTTTTTTTTGTTCAAAAATTTATAACATGGTATTTGATTGTAGTTTGTAGTAGACTATCTACAATAAATAGCCTACATAGGCCTCAGAGACCATAATTGTTCTATCACTGGCAGGAGATACTATTAGTATCAAAAAAAAATCTAATTTAAGAGAAGAGAGAACTGGATATAGGTTACTTGTAATTAACCTTCAAATAATGCATCTAGGTCTGATGACCTATCATGCCTAGAATACAGAGTTAAGAAAAACTATGAGAAATAAGACTAAGAGACTATCTACAGAAACAGAAAAAAGAAACTAAAAAGGTTTATAGAGGTTTAGGAGACAAGTGATTCTGGAAAGCAAAGGTAAATATACTAAGGTGTTTCTTGAGAAACTTGACAAAGTGTTAGGGATCTTTGCTACCTACCAACAGTTATTAAGTAATTATACTATATTATATAATCAGAGTAAAAACTTGAATTCCAAGAAGTTTTCCCCTTAGTTTCAATTTTATATTGAAATTGACAACTATACCTTTGGATCTTGTTAAGCCCTGATACAAAGTTTTTAACTAATGGTGATAGATCAGTCAAGGGAGCATAAGCAAACTGACAATAGTTGGTAAAAATATGTCAATGTATTTCTATCTAGCAATGGTCATATAGACACTAAGTGCACTCTACAGAAAAAAAGTACTATCTAAACTTTTCAATAGGAGTATAGTTGAAAATAGCTCAAGTTGTTCTAGTATACAATATGACTAATTTGCCAATAAAAGAAAGCTAACTGCCATCTTTGGTATAGAAGGGCTAGAGGGGTTTATGATTACCATTTTTAAGGAAAAGGAAGTAGCAACCTTGGTATAAGAAATAGTTGAAGGTAATATCCCTTCTTTTTCTATAACTGCTATCATAGTTAAACCAAATACTTAAAATAAATTATCTGTTGCTAATGCTCATCCCCCTGACTCTCAGGCCATTTCTCTCAGCACTAGTGAGTCTTCAGACTCACTCAATGTGATCTCTCATGCCAGTTCTAGAGCTAGTAAATACATTTATCCTAGAGGATGCTTGTATACTTGTTGCACTGTCAGACACTTCTCTAGGAGTGTCTCTGTTATTGAGGACTCTAGAAAAGTATCTTCTGAGCTCTTTTTTACCTTTGAGAAGGAGGAAAGTGATAAGGAAGAGATTAGTTTTGGTTCTAAAATATCTATTATCTCAAGAGTTACTATAGACAAGCTCTTTTATAGAGTTGCTTTTCTTTAGCTTTCTGTTGCCCTCTCTTCCTTTACTTCTGAAAAAAGAACATATTCTATAAGTTGGAATAACTAGGTTGTGTTTGAGAAGAGCAAGAATATTGCCTCTAGGGTAATCTCTGCTCTCCAGGCCCCTATATCAACTAGTTTGATGACTCATGGTACAAACCATAAAACAGCTGAGTTATTATCCTAATTGAAAGGTGGCAGTATAAGATCAGGCATCTGTGGTGTAATAGATAACTGTATTGCATTAGTCATTTGTGACAATGACAGTTTATCTCAGGTATCACAACCAGTGACAAGTGACATTGTCACACCTGAGATCACACATGATAGTGACTTTTGGAATGGTGACTACTGTATCACATTACTCTCTAGTCATCCTAGCTATTTAGAAACTGATGCCAGAGTTCTTGCTTGGTCTGTTTTGTATATTGCACACTTCATTTAGAAGCATGCTAATAGGAGCTGTCCAATTGAACAGTTTCCTCCTATTATAGGAGCAGGTTCTCTTATGTGGTATCTGTTCCAGGCTGTATCTGCAACAGAGTGGGATCACTTTAAGATCTCACCTCAGGCTGATACTTCCTCTCTTGTAGAGACAATGAGGACCCTCTATGGTCCTAACTTACCTCAGGAGCCATCTCTGGATGTAGAGATGGTAGTTAATGAACTACCAGTAGTGGAGGAAACTTCCTTTACTACTGTAACTGGCAAGAAAGACAAGGGCAAAGAAAGACTCTCTCCTTCTACTAATACTTCTGTACCTTCTCAGAACATGCCTCCACCAGTAACAGTGGTCTCAAGAGCATCTCTCCTTCCTCAGCCAGCCAAGATGGCTACTGCTAAGTCCACCCCTGCAAAAGTGACCACCACCCTCAGATGTCCAAACAGGCACCTAAGTCCTTTGCCCAAGTGGTATGCAGTAGGAACTCCCAGTCCACCCAAAGGTTTGCTCTGGCCTCTACTTATTCAGAGTATGAGAGCCTTTTTCATCTCTGTGATATGTTCTTCAACCTTCCTATAGAGAAGGTTCTAGCTATGTATCAGTCTGGGTTTGGTGCAAGTGCTTCTATTAGTAGGGGAGGTGCTGCTTACTCTAGTACCTCAAGGGCACCTAAAATAACAACATATGGGCCTACAAAGTGCTAAGTGTTAATTTCACTTGATGCTCCTACTGTAGAGGTCATTGTGGCTAACACTGGTTCTACAGTTGAGTCCTGTAACAGAAGCTTAGTTGAGGCTCACTCTAAGTTAAGAGTTGAGTCAGTTCACAAGGCATGGGATAGTATCTCCATGTCTACCAACTTTGTTGCATCAGTAGCAGAGCTGGAGATTATCAAGCAGTGGCTTAAGAAAGTTGCTGGCTTGACAGCCAGTATTGTGGTGGTGCCTTAGCTGCCACAGTTCAAGTTGTTCTTGAAGATCTTGGGTGTTCTATATTGGGGCAACAACTCTTCTCTTTCCATCACACAGGCTCAAGTTGAGGCTGTTATTGCTAACACCCCTATCTTTGAAGGGGTAGTGCTTGCTTTTTGTCCTTGTATTATGAAGGTATCTCCAAGCTCAGATATGTCTGTGATTTGGATTGATATTTGGGATTCTCAGAAGAGAACCAAGAGCAAGACCCTTATTAACTATTCATTCAACTTGGATGTCACACAGCTACAGTTTGGGGAACTGCTATGCATTCTGGAGCTGCCCAGTATTGCAACTGCTGGTGCTGGGGACATCTAACCCACACATGTTGTGCTTAAGGTGCTAAGTATCAGAAGTGTAGTGGACTATACAGAGTAGAAAACCATAGATCCATAGCTTGGTACTACAAAGCCAACTCTCCTAGGGAGGCAACCACAGATGGTGCTCCTTGCCCTTACATCTTCAAGTGTATAAACTGCAAGGGTGAGCACTCTGCTGATGACATCAAGTGTCCCTTCTGGCACCATTGCTTTGATAGGCAGTGGCACTCCAACAAGGCTGCTGAGCTGTGCACAAGTTGTGCCAGCAACAGCAACATCCAATACCCTAGAGCAGGCAATCTCTAATCATGTGTAGTACAACCAAACTACATATATATTTGTAGAATATTCACAAGAACTATGTGCTGGTCAATACTTTTCTAGAGTCTCAAAAGGACTATTATGATATTCTTTTCATCCAGGAGCTACCCTGAAACTTTATCCATTATGCACCATCTACCTCTTCTAGAAGGAAACAGAGTAGTAGGTGCTCCTATTCACCTAGACTGGACCTAGGTGGTCCAGTCTCCCAAGGACTCTAAGGATGTTCCTTGAGTCATGGCTTTTATTTACTCTTGCTTGTCTAGACTTAGGTTTAGCTTGAGGAGAGATGTGATTGATTACTGTGATATTCTACTACTGTCTTTCTTTAATGGGAGAAAGTGTCACTTTCTCATAAATGTCTACTTGAACAACTGCCAATCAGCTGTCAAGTTTATGCTGGATCAAGTCATTGATATCCCCAACTTGTTGTACATGGGTGGGAACTTCAACATCATAGATGTAGAGTGGGATCCATCTGTTTCTGCTCATCCTATAGCTGGTCAGGCCTTGATGGACCTGGCTGACTCTCTTGGTCTTGTGTGCTCACTGCCAGTGCTTCTTGTCCCTACTTACTATTTGGACACTGATGGTCATGCTAACTCAGTCATAGACCTTATCTTCTTAGACATGAGTGCTTCTCAGGTCTTACATCACATTGAGCCTAATCTCAGACTACTCTCAGATCATGCTCCTCTACTGGTCAACCTTCCTATTTCACCAGAGAATATCTGCTTTAGCAAGAAGGTCCTCAAATACAACAGTGATAAGGAGGGTGCTTTTCTCTTTTCAGTCAACATAGGACTCTATGCTCTTAATTTCTCTGATCTGGGCTTGGTTGCTAGCCTGGACTCATTCTCTAAGGCTGTCTCTAGAGTATTTACCAATGCTTGGGAGGCTAATGCTAGGTCTATCACTGTTATGACTTGATCCAAAGAGTGGTAGAATGATGAGTACAGGAATGCACTTGAGTCTTATAGATGTACAGCAGCCAGAGAGGACTGGCACTCATTTTGCTCTGCTACAAGGAGTGCTAGATAATCTTTCTTTGACAACAGGATTGCAGAGATTGCATCCACTAACAAGCACCCATGGGACCTTGTAAATTGGGTCAAGCAGCGTAAGTTACCTGCAGTGGAGGCCATTTGGTATCAGGGCCTTCTGCAATTTTCTTTCTGACCTATAGCATACTCTTCACGTATCATATAATGCAACAGCTAACTGTCCTGTTCAACCAGATATTCTAGGTGATGTTCCTTGCCTGGCCTCTTGGCCATAGGTGTATCTCTCTATGTTGGAGTTAAGCAAAACCCTTAAGGCCTGTTCTAACATCTCTGACACTGGCCTCATCACTTCAAGAAGTCAGCTTTGGTCATTATTCCCAAGCCAGGCAAACTGGCTTACAATACTCTTAAGGCCTTTTAGCCTATTGTCCTACTCAACATGCTGGGCAAGCTCATTGAGAAGATGATTGCTAGATGACTTCAGTTTGATACTGTCAAGCATAGTGTCCTTTATCCCAACCAACTTGGTGGTATCTCTCAGAGGTCTACTGAGGACACTGGACTCTTTCTCACCCACTTGGTTTGCTCTAGCTGGGCCAAAGGCCTCAAGACTGGTGTGGTGGCTTTTGACATTGCACAGTTTTTTCCTTCTCTGAATCATAGTATGTTCACTACAGTTCTTCGACACTCTGACTTTGCAGACTGCTTAGCCAATTTCTTTTCTGACTATCTTGTAGGTAGATCAACCCAGTACTCCTGGAATTCCTTTCTCTCTGATGTCTGTGATGTGGATATTGGTGTGGGGCAAGACTCTGCTCTCTCTCCTATTCTCTCTGTGCTCTATTCTCTCTTATGTAAATGATGGTCTCTTGGCCTCCCAGGGAAAAATGTATGACAAAACCTTGCCAGAGCTTTCTCATAGTTATAGTATAATTGCAGACTTGATGGGTTCTTTTGGCTTGGTCATGGAGTATAACAAGTCAGAGATCTTTTACTTTTCTAGAGTGCACAATAACACCAACCCAGAGTTGGATCTTTCAGCTATTGGTACTCCCATTCTCAGGCCCAAGACATACTGGCAATACTTGGGCTTCTACTTTGATTAATGACTTTCTTTCAAGGAGTACGTTTGATACTACTCTACTAAGGCACTATCCACTGTAAAGGCAATGGGTATGCTTGGCAACTCTACTTGAGGTCTGCTTTCTCTTTGGAAATGACTTCTCTATTGGTTCTGTGTTGTGCCAATTGCAACTTATGGTTTTCATCTCTGGTACTTTACTGGAGCACCTACCAAGGCATAGGTTTCTCTCTTGGCAACCATGCAATGCAAGGCTGCCCTTTGTATTCTAGGTGCATTTTGCACCTCACCAACTGGTGGAATTGAGGCTCTGGCAGGCCTTACTCCCATTCATCTTCATCTCAAGAAGCTGGTTAAGTAGTCTTGTCTTAGGGTAGCTATTCTTCCCTCTCAACATGCACTAATATCTCTTGTTAGTGCTTGTAACTCAAAGGGTGCTCACCCTCACTTACAGTCATTAGCTCTTCTCACCAACGCCCAGAGTGCTTAGTTGAGAAGCCCTCTCTTGGATACTGAAGCATCTTTACTTAATCTTACAGAATGCTTTGATCCATTTCACTCTAAAGCTTGTCCAGGATGCAGGTTGTTGGACAACTTCTCTGATTGAGGAGTCTCTTTTCACCCTTGTGATTGCTCCAAAGGGAGCACTATCAAGGCTCATATTCAGGTCCTTGACCATTTCTCTAGGTGCAGCTAGGAGAGCAGTAGATGCTTCTGACCACTCAGGGCACTCAGGGCAGGCCCACTCCCTTATAGTTGTATATACCCTTAGGAACTTCTTCACTGGTCACTCAGATCACTCCATTGACTTCTGGGAATACTCTAGTAAGACCCAATGGCCTCTTCATTTCTTGGTACATGAAGATGCTACCAACACTCAGATCACTACTAGTCAACATCCATCCACTTCCTTTGATGCTCTTTGTTCTAAGAGTACTACTTCATGTCTGGACACCTGGAGAACTTCCTTTAGCCATCCCTTATATCAAGGTCGCCACTTCCTTTCTCTTAAAGGTGGTAATCATAAGCCCCTCCAGCCCTCCTATACCAAAGGTGGTAGCTGGCTTCCATTTATTGGCAAGTCAGTCAAATTGTGTGCCAGGGCAACTTGAGCTATTCTCAACTACACTCCCATTGGGGGGTTCAGACAGTGCTTTTTCCCTGCAGAGTGCACTCAGTGTTCAGATTTCTTCTCTGATGTTGAGTCTCTGGGGTCTCAGTGAGAAAATGTTCTAGGAACTTTTGTCATATTGGAAAAAGACCAATGGTAAAGATAGAAAATGGTTCATTGTAGAATAACTCTGGAAAATCAATTCTGGCTTGTTCAGCTTGTTGGTTTGCCATGAAGAATTTTGGTTGAGGTTGTCATTGTTAAAGGAGGCAGAATTTTTTGTAGTGACCTAAGTTTCTTCTGTTACACTTTTTGCAAATATAGTCAGGATATTGGTCAAAGAAATAATCACATCAACCACAGACAAAGTATTGTGTATC
>Ga0153937_1000029_pt1 | contig 59409 bp, 56 predicted proteins | sample TSNY021MetaG_FD_104680 | JGI IMG/M metagenome (GOLD analysis project Ga0153937, IMG submission 104680) | Attine ant fungus gardens microbial communities from New York, USA - TSNY021 MetaG | ecosystem: Host-associated > Fungi > Mycelium > Unclassified | place: USA: New York, Robert Murphy County... | reverse complement strand
TTAAAGAGGTCATTAGGCAGCAAAAGAATACAAGCCGGCCAATCAGCATCCAATATCTTAACGAGACATATAAATATCATTTCAAGGAGGGTATTTTTCAGACGGTAATGATTAAAATCGATGGCGACAGAATCTAAAAAAGCGGAGACAGAATCTAAAAAAGCCGAAGAGACTGATGAAACTTACAAGGTGTATTTGATTACGATGGATCAAATGGATCAGCATTGGGTAAATCTCGACAAGGGCTGCCAAGAAGCAGTTAAGGAATTGGGAAATGTTGAATACACATGGCTGGCTCCAGATGTCAAAGATGATGCCAAGCAGATTGAGTGTATCAATAATGCCATTGCAGGCGGGGCTAATGCTATCATCTTAGCGGCAAATGCTATCCAGGAGGTTGGCGACAGCGAAGTATTAGGCGTTGGATTTGATAAATCAGATACCCTTTTACAATTAGTTAAAGACGGATACTTAGTTGCATCTATGGCACAGAATCCGGATGTGATGGGATATGAAGGGCTGAAAGCTGCTGTGGAAGTGCTGCAAGGAAAAGATTTAGCGGGTAAAGTAATTGATACTGGTGTCTCGGTCATTACGGCAGATAATGTCGACGATTTCAAGTAAAAAAGAGGGATAGGGAATCACTGGAAATCAGCCGCATCCTATAGCTTATTGATCATTTCAATAGTATAATGTTGCTAAAGGAGTGTGATTTAATGCTGAAGAAATACAATTTAATAGTAGAAAAGTACGGTTTGATTTTAGATATTCTATTCATCATGGTGCTATCAGACATTGGCTTAAGAGTGTTTCGGGCTGGGAACACTATCTTTCCGATATTAGCTGGAATACTGATCTTCTTATATATGATAGACATGATCAAACGAAGTATAAAATACATAAAAAGATAGGTCACAGCTTGGCCATAAGCCCCAATCGCTTCGCAGCATTGCGCTTTGGCCAAGCTGTCATAAAAAAAGTCTTACTTTAGCTTTAATACTTCTGGGTTTTCACTTAGGATATCCCGGATCAGCTCACGTTCATCCATGTGATACTTTACCCCTTTAATCTCTTGATAATCTTCATGGCCCTTCCCGGCTAATATAATCACATCGCCTTTTTCGGCATATTCAATGCAATACTTAATAGCTTCCTTGCGATCTAAAATAGTGACGACCTTTCCAGGTCCTTTTTTAGTTCCTTGTAAGATATCCTCAATAATAGCCAAGGGCTCCTCATTCCGGGGATTATCTGATGTGACAACAGTTAAGTCAGATAGCTTTGAAGCGACCTCGCCCATCTCAAAGCGCCTGTTCCTGTCACGGTTGCCGCCGCAGCCAAACATCGTGACAATTCTGGTGGGACTATATTCTTTTAGCGTTTCCAGTAAGCTTTTCAGTGCCATGGCATTGTGAGCATAGTCAATCATCAATGAAAACTGGCTCGACACTGGAACAAGCTCCAGCCTCCCCATAACAGAAACTGAGGATAAAGCTTCATTAATGGTATCAGAACCAATCTGAAAGTGCCTGCAAAGACCTATGGCAGCCAATGAATTATAGACATTGAACCGGCCTGGAATATTAACATTGACATCAAAATCGACAAGGCCGTTGACATGGTAAGCAATGCCGATTTTACCGCCATGATTGACTAAATGGATATTATCCCCACAAATATCTGCGTTGTCATGTAAGCCAAAAGTATCTAATTGACAGGCATGCCCTTCCATAACAGCTGTAAAATGTACGTCATCTATGTTTGCGATGCCCTGTTTGCTTTGCTTAAATAGCATTGATTTGCAGTGAAGATAATCTTCAAAATCTTTATGCTCATTAGGTCCGATGTGATCCTTTTCAAGATTGGTAAAGATACTGTAATCAAAAGTAAAACCGCTGACCCTGTGCAGCATCAGACCTTGAGATGAAACCTCCATAGCGACGCATTTACAGCCGGCATCCACCATTTCACGAAAGTATTGCTGAACAATATAGGATTCAGGCGTCGTGTTAAGGGCAGGAATATGTTTATCACCGATAATAATTTCAATAGTGCCGATTAAGCCGGTCTTGATGCCTGCTTTCTCAAGAATGGCCTTGATCATATAAGCAGTCGTCGTCTTGCCCTTTGTTCCTGTGACCCCTACAGTAATTAATTCTCTGGCAGGATGACCGAAAAATGCCGCAGACATACATGCAAGTGAGTAACGGGTATTCTCGACCCGAATAATTGTTAAGCCCTTGGCAAGGGGGACATCCTTTTCAGTAATAATAGCAGTGACGCCCTTAGATACCACTTCATCTATATAATCATGCCCATCAAACCTAGCTCCCGACAGGCAGACAAAAACGCCATCCGTGCAGGCGTCTTTAGAGTTATATATCAGTCGGGTAATGGGAATGTCAGTATGGCCTTGTATGCATATAAATTCTAATTCTTCAAGTAATTGAGATAATAGCATCTTAACTATCCTTTCTTTAAACACTGTTCAATATCAATCTCACCATCAAACACAGTGGTTGCTGGTCCCCTCATAAAAACATGGTTGCTGGATTCATCATGGCGTATCTCTAAATCCCCGCCTAAAAGGTGCACCGTTACCTGATGCCCGGTCTTGCCATTTAAGATACATGCCATAACGCTGGCACAGGCGCCTGTGCCGCAGGCAAGGGTTTCCCCTGAACCTCTTTCCCAAACGCGCATGCGGATGGTGTTATCATCAATAAGCTCGACAAATTCTGTGTTAACGCCCTCTGGAAACATCGGATGATGTTCAAAGAGAGGACCGGTATGTTCTAAATCAAGGGAGGAAAGGTCGGAAACAAACACGACAACATGAGGGTTGCCCATCGATACACAGGTGATCTTATATTCCGTGCCACCAATGTTTAACGGTTCATTAATGACCTGATGCTTAGGGAACGCGACCGGAATTAATTCTGATGCCAAAACGGGTGTTCCCATATCTACAGTAGCAGATGCCACTTTGCCATCTGAGATATGCATATCCAGATACTTAATGCCGCCTTTCGTTTCCAATGAAATGGTGCTCTTGTCAGTAAGACCATAGTCATAAACGTACTTTGCGATGCAACGGACACCGTTGCCGCACATCTTACCCTCTGTGCCATCAGAATTATACATTTGCATTCTAAAGTCTGCATTATCTGAAGGGCAGATCAAAATCATTCCATCGGAGCCAATGCCAAAGTGTCGGTCACTTAGAGCTCTTGATAAGACTTCTGGGTTGTCTATTCGTTCTTTAAAACAATTGACATAAATGTAATCATTACCGCAGCCATGCATTTTAGTAAACTTCATATAATCATTCCTTTTGGATAGTTTGATAAATTTTATGACGAAATATATTATAGCACAAAAGCATAGTGATATGAAGCGTTTTCTTGATATAACTTTGGAAATGGTATATAATAAAACCAATCTATTCACTCTGAGAGGAGATACTTTATGGATCCATATCTTCAGTTGAATACACTGTTGGTATATTTATTCAATAATACACTGAATTTTGAACGCCGTTATGTAAGTGATAGCGATTATAAAGATATATCTGTTAATGATATGCATATTTTAGAAGCCATAGGCATCAATGCTTCAAAGAGCATGTCGGCTGTGGCAAAAAAGGTGGGGGTTACTGTAGGCACATTGACTATTGCGGTGAATAATCTCGTGAAGAAGGGCTACGTAACCCGTATAAGGAGCTCCAGGGATAAACGCGTCGTATTAATTTCATTGTCTCCAAAAGGAATCAGAGCATATCATCATCATGAAAAGTTCCATTTAATGATGGTTGAAGCTATGAGAGAAGGTTTGAATGATGAAGAGTGCGCGATTTTAATTAGAGCATTGAAGCAGATGGATGAGTATTTCGCTAAGATTCGATAGGAGAGGTTATTTTGATAATGAAGCAAGGTCTGTCAGTCTCACTTGAGGATTACCTGAAGGAAATCTGTATTCTAGAAAGCATGAGGAAGACTGTCAGAGTCACAGATATTGCATTGACTCTGGGAGTATCAAAGGCAAGTGTTAACAAAGCGGTTCAAGGTCTTAAGGGATTGGGATATATTAATCATGAGCACTATGGCACGATCTCGCTGACACAGGAAGGTAAGGAAACTGCCGATCAAATATGTGAGGCCTATCAGGCGGCATATGCATTTCTCACCGATGTATTGAAGGTCACCAAGGAGACAGCCGTTAAAGAAGCGCATCAGATAGAGCATGTTCTTAGCAAAGACACATCTCAGAAACTGAAGAAACTTCTAAAAGAAGTCAAAATCACTGAATCTTAATAAGCTCCTTAATAAAACCATCTTTTTTGACCTTGTATAAGGAGACATATTCTATCATATCCAGCACCTCAAGCACAGGAGTGAAGTGCTCTTCATCAAAGCGTAGGGCCAGACCGCAGCCGGCGGTAAGCTCGGTGGGCACCGGAATAATTCTAACAGGTAAGCCTTGGTTTTGCATAGCTTTTTCGCAAGCAATAGCTTGATGAGTATTCTCAAAGGTCAATATATAATATTCTTCCATGAAGATGCCACCTTTATTCTCTATTCTAACATTTCATAAGGTACATTCTGCGGCTGCACTGACCCAGAATGTACCTTATCATGATGTGTTTAACCTAATTGCTCGACAACCTTCTTCAATGCGGCCAGCGCATCATCAGGCAATTTATCATAACCATCCTTAAATGTTTCTCTTGACTTGACAAAATCAACCCTGTCATTCATACGAGCCTTTAATTGAGCCTTGTATTCGGCGTCATTAAGATCTGGAATAAAACCTTCCCATTCAAAAATCTCAATATCTTCCATCGGGCCCCATTGCTTGAAATCGGCCTTTCCTTCGACAATGGCCTCGATCACGCCCAGAGTATCCTTCGGCTGAACCTTCTTGCCCATAAAATCGCCTGTATTAATAATGTAGCAATCCACATTCTTATCAGCAACTAATTTCAAAAACTTATCATAGTCATTAGAAAGGGGATAGGTTCTAAATGGGTTGGCATAAGGAACAACAACTAATGCATTAGGATCCACACCCTCGGCAAGTCTTTCTGCTGTTGAACGTTTCGTGGCAAGAGTCGCGCCCATAACCGATGCAAGGGAAGCGCCTTTTAGCTTGACGATCGGTGGAATCGTAGGATCCTTCATAATCCAGAAGATTGAATTAACAGGCGAATTGATCTTGTCCACGCGATTTGGTGACCAAAGCTTAGACTTGATTGCGCGTCCATTCCCGTTTCTAATATCTTCTGTTACAAGGACAATGTCCCCGTTCTCATCGTAGGTTGCGGCACAGTTCTGGGCGGTCAACAGATACTTGTTATCTTCACAATCAAGAGGATAATCCTGAGTCTTGTCAAAGTAAGTTGGTTCTAAAGCAATCGATGCACAGGTATCAGAGTTGATAATAAAAGCATCGTCATGAAGAACTGTAACATCATATTTATTATCATGCTTAGCATGAGTAATCGTAGACTTACCAGAGCCGGACAAACCGAAAACAGATGCTACATACTTTGAACCGTCATTCAAGGTATATTCCTTTTGTCCACCATGGCATGAAGCATAACCATTACGATTGGCAATAGCCCATACCATTGTAAGGGTGCCCTTCTTATGTTCGCCAAAGTATCTCATACCTAAAATAGCGGCACAGTTTTGATCTGTGTTGAAATAGCACAGGCACTTAGGATCGTAGCCTGGTTTATCTGTTCCTGGCCATTGCGGGTCTGAGAAAATATAAATATCCGCTTCCTTTCCATCGCCTACTGACTTGGAGTTCTTATACATTCTGACATATTCATCAGACATATATTGGAAATTAAGCATCCAAGAATACATGATATTCTCTTCACCCTCTGGGATTAAGAGATGGGCTTTGACCATGAATTCAGGATCCAGGCCTACGTAAACCTCGGCATGGTACATCATCTTCCATCTGGTATCATAAACGGCATCCATAACCATCTTATCTAGCTCGTCGCAGTTTACATTCGGCTCACCTGCAATTCTTCTTGCAGCAGCATAACGTCCTGTAATAGATCCGTCATTGAACAGTAATACTTTAGCATCTTTCTCGAGACCGAACTCCTCACCTCTGTAAACGGGCATGTCGGTGACAACAGTACCAGGTGAGTTCTTAGCTAATTCATAAGCTTCCTTTAATGTATTAACCTTAATTACGTTATTGCCATAAAAAGCGGTTTCAATGATAGAACGGGTTTTCGTAAAACCTGTTTTGCCAGCACCGATTTCGGTTCTGGGATAATATGCTTTTGTTGACATCAGTTATTCCTCCTATTAATATAATTTCGAAATTTCCTCGCCATTATATATTAATATTTATTAAGATAAAAGTCAAGAAATTAACAAAGATTCAACCGAATATTTAGCCACAATAAATAATTTAGGTTAATTTTCAGGAATATCTTTGCTGATGAGGGAAATCCATTGCTCCATGTACTTATCAATTATATCAAATTGGGCGGGACCGATCTCTAGTAGAAACTGGTGAAAGTCCTTTTCATTGAATTGGTTATCCAACATATCCTCTGCTTTGTCACGAAGCTCTTTGATTTCAAGGCTGCCGATGCAGTACGAAAGATAATTTCCCGGAGTACAAACGATGGCTTTGTAAATCTCATCAACAATATCCGCATCCATGATACCAAGATTTGCTAGATAATCTTTCACATCATTAAGTAGCCAGCCTTCATGATGTATGCCTAAGTCAATCCGTGCATAAATACAGAGAGAATACTCTAAATTTGCCTCCATCATCTCCGCAACTGTATCATCAAGCCCAGCCCATTGATAAGAAAGACCCTCTACATAAGTTGCCCAGCCTTCGGAATATCCGCTGAAATTTAAAATAGTACGTATCTCGGCGGGGTCAGTATTGTAAAAATAGGACGTCTGGTATAAATGGCCAGGGTAGCCTTCGTGAGCCAGAGTTGGGAATAATGACTCGGAGGAATACTTATCGCTGCCGTTGATATAAATCACATTGTTTGTGATATTGTCGATCTGCGGCGTCAGATAGAATGCAGGACTGATGTTTTCTTGCAAAGAGCTATGAACATATTTAATCGTGTAGTCAACATCTGCCGGTTCAGGAAAGCTTTCTGACATTGAATCCTTAAGATGCTCAAGGCTCTTCGAAGGTTCGGTGTAGGCATACGTCACATCTTCTAGTTTGGTTAAAATATCGTTATCCTTCATGTAGATCAGGCTTATATTTGTAAAGCAGTTCTGCATTGCCTCTTCTACCATGCTGATGAGTTCATCTGGTGTTTTGCTGGAACCGGTTTGGCTTCTGACGAGTAAAGGATAATAACTGGAACCTTTTTCAAAATGATAAAGACCGCCTTCGTTCGTTCCGGTTCCCTTTAATTCGGTTAATCCATCGATAAGCAGCTGATAAGCAGGGATAATCGAGTTTATAACAACTTCGTTATTGGCCTTAATATAGCGTTGCTTTTCTTGCTCACTTAGAGAAGGAAGCTCGGTGTCTAATTTTTCTTTAAAAATCTCCAGAAGGAGATTGGATTCGGGATCAGCAATAAAAGCTTCGCACTGAAGAATGATGTCGTCGGCAGTGAAGTCGGCCATAAATAGGCCAAGGGCTGATTTTTCCTTTTGAAAATCCATAATACTTTTGAAATAATCATCAACACTATCTAATAACAGGAGATAATTCTCAACATCCTCTTTATCATAGAAAGCATATTCAGCTAAAAGCACGGGCAGCTGGGTTTGAATGCCCGTGGTTGGGTTAAGTATTTCCTCATAAAAAAACAAATCATAAAAATCAGAATCAATTTCTGTGTAGCTTAAGAAGATATCGTATGTCAATTGCTGCTCGGCAGACAGGCTATCATAGTCAAAGCTTTTTAAATGCTTCAAAATTGCTTCACTTTCTTCTTTCATTTCCTCCAAATCTGAAAAATCGATTTCGCCTAGAGATATTTCGTCCAATGTGATTTCGTAAGCATCGGGGTTCTTAAGCGAATATTGGAGGGTCAAAGCATCTGATGACACATAGTCTTTAAAGGTGTCCAACATAAACTCATCAAAATCATTGGAATACGTCGACTCGTTTGTGGTTTCGTTTGAAAAAAGTTGGCTACAGCCTGACAAAAGCAACGCCAACATAAAAACGGATATTATAAATAATTTCTTCAATCGTTTCATATCTGAAAGCTCCTTCCCAATGGTGTGTTAATATGTATTATAGTATATCTTCCTTTAAGAGTAAATATGTTATCGCACTTATCTTGTATATTATCCCAAAAAACGTAAAAATGGCTCAAATCCTTGTGTTTCACTGGATTTGAGCCATTGCGCTCAGTGCGGCTAAGAGGACTTGAACCTCCACCGGGTAACCCCGACTAGAACCTGAATCTAGCGCGTCTGCCTATTCCGCCATAGCCGCATAAAGACAAGAAATATAATAACATTAAGGGTGCGGAATGTCAAGACAGAAAGGAAAAATAAGCACAAGTTAACCCGAGAAGCAATCAAAATAGTTATTTATACATTAAGCTATCGGTATCTTAATTGTTAAACGCACACTCATAAATAGCTAAATAAAGCTTAGCCTGCTTCGCCTTCTCCTGTAATAAAAATCTTTGACGCTTTACCTTTGAAACTGACATACCGAGATTCTTCGCGATTTCGTCCTCTGACATACCTGAATGGTAAAGGGAAAGCAGTTCTATCTGCTTGTCAGTTAGCGTATTGTACCGAGTATCGCTATGGAGCAGCAGCTTCAACTGTCCGGAATGATCGACTTCAATGTGTTTGGCGGCGGCTTGTTCAGGTTCGAAGAATTCTCCATTAATAGGATAAATATGACTCGATTGAAAATTGCGTTCACAATAATTACAAACGTACGATTTTTTCTCTTGATTGAAGTGGTACCCCTTTTTGATTTCATCCAATTTTAGTTTTTCATAGTCCATCTTCCATATTCCTCCATTTATTTAAATGTATTCAGATAAACTTATTTTATATTGGCATACTATTTTTGTCAATTATTCCTTTAAATATTCTTTCATTCTTTATGTTTTTTTACAGTTAGCATGCAGATTTTACTTTGCCGGCGGCAAAAAGCTTACTTTGGCGTTAAAGCTTGCGACATTTGGCAATACACGATATAATTTACTCAATATGTGGTTGTATATGTAGAGGAGTATGACATGACTGGAAAACTATTTTTATGTGCCACCCCGATTGGAAACATGGAGGATATCACATTGCGAGTGTTGGAAACCCTGAAAACTGTTGATTTAATTGCGGCAGAAGACACAAGACATAGCTTGAAGCTGCTTAATCATTTTGATATTAAAACATCCATGACAAGCTACCATGAATTTAATAAATTTGATAAAGCCCGCTATTTGACAAATCAAATGCTGGGCGGATTAAATGTCGCCTTGGTGACCGATGCCGGAACCCCTGCCATCTCTGATCCAGGGGAGGAGCTAGTTAAAATGTGTTATGAGGCGGGAATTGAGGTGACTTCATTGCCGGGGCCGTCTGCCTTGATCACAGCACTGACTCTTTCAGGACTTAGCACTAGGAGATTTTGCTTTGAAGGCTTTTTGCCTATGGATAAGAAAGAGAGCAGCTTTGTATTGGAACGCCTGAAGAACGAAGTGCGGACAACGGTTTTTTATGAAGCCCCACACAGATTGGTAAAAACACTGAATGTTTTAAAGAATGGGATCGGTAACCGTCAAATCACATTATGCCGGGAATTGACGAAAAGGTATGAAACAATCATGAGGACAACGCTTGAGGATGCGATCTCTTACTATAAAGAGCGTAGCCCAAAAGGTGAATATGTCATCGTCATTGAAGGTGCAGATATTGAAGAACTGAATAAAGAAGCCCGAAAACAGTGGGAAGAGATAACGATTCAGGCGCATCTTGACATTTATCTGAATAAAGGGCTGACGAAAAAGGAAGCCATGAAAGCTGTAGCGGTGGACTGCGGGCTAAAGAAACGGGACATTTATCAATATTTAATTGAAGATAAAGAAGGAGATGAAGGCTATGAATAAATACGTAGAATTTCCAAAGGTAGAGCTGCATTGCCATTTAGATGGATCCTTGACAGTGCCAACCATTGAAAAGCTAGCTGAAAATATGAAAATATCACTTCCAAAAGCTAAAGAGCTGCGAAGCAGGCTTATGGTTGATGACTCCTGTGCAGATTTAACGCAATATCTAAAGAAATTTGAGCTGCCCCTTAGTTGCTTAAAAACGAAAGAAAATTACAAAATTGCCGCATATCATTTGATGGAGGATGCCGCATCAGAGCATGTCATGTATCAGGAGATTCGCTTTGCGCCTCTGTTGACACAGGTTCCCGGACTATCACCAGAAGATATTATCGAAGCAGTTATTTCAGGCATACGTCAGGCTGAACAGGATTATGAAATCAAAGGAAATGTGATCATCTGCTGCATGCGCCATTTCACTGCCGCACAGAATATGGACACGATAAAAAGTGCCAGGGAATTTTTGGGTAATGGCGTTTGTGCCATTGATTTGGCAGGAGATGAGATCCATTATCCGACAAAGCTTTATAAAGATATATTTGTAGAAGCGCAGAGGCAAGGCCTGCCCTTTACGATTCATTCAGGAGAAAGTGGGAGCGTAGAGAATGTCAGAGATGCCATCGCTTTTGGCGCCAAAAGAATTGGCCATGGCATTGCTCTGGAAAAAGATGAGGCGCTCATGGCGGAATGTGCTAAAAAAGGAATCGGCATAGAGATGTGTCCAACCAGCAATCTACATACAAAAGCGGTCCGCACATTAGAAGAATATCCGATCAAAAGGTTTATGGACCAGGGGATACGGGTCACGGTGAATACCGATAACCGGTCGGTTTCGAATACCACCTTAAGCCGTGAATTTGATGTGCTTTCCGAGTATTTTGATATAGATGTGAGGAAAATCACTGAAAATGCGATTGCGGTTTCGTTTGCGGATGATGTCGTAAAGCAGTGGATGGTTAGGAGGCTGTCATCTTCTGCCTGTTTCTGCTTGAATGGCAAAAGCTAGATTGCTTTCATGCACCCTCTTTGCTATAATTATTATAATAAGAACAATTTTGAATGGACAACGTAAAAGTCATTTTATCTATATCGATAAGGAGGTCTTTATGATGTATGCTTGTTTGGTACCACATCCGCCGTTGATTATTCCGGGTATAGGCACTGGTCATGAAATACCTGACACGAGGCGATCTTTTGAACAAATTGCTGATAAGCTAGCGGCATATAAGCCAGATACTGTTGTGATTATTTCGCCTCACAGCATCTTGTACAGCGATTATTTTCACATTGCGCCGGGAAAAGGCGCATCTGGTGATTTTAGTACGTTCGGAGCAGAAGATATTAAATATTCGGTCAGTTATGACAAGGAATTGGCAGGGCTTATTGGTAAACTAGCAAGAAAGCAAGGGATCTCGGCAGGATCAGAGGGCTCTAGGAGTCCTGCTTTGGATCATGGTGTGATGGTGCCGATGTATTTTCTAAAGCCAGGAAAAATCGTGCGTATCTCACTCTCAGGATTCTCCCTGGCGGAGCATTATCGTTTTGGCATGTGTATCAATGAGGCGGCACGAATGCTTTCGAGGAAGATAGCTGTTGTTGCCAGCGGCGATATGTCCCACAAGCTGAAAGAAGATGGTCCTTATGGATTTACAGTGGATGGGCCACGGCACGATCAATTTGTATATGACTGCATTAAAAGCCAGGATTTCAGGCGGCTAATGACCATCGATACTGGTCTTTGCGAGCGTGCTGCCGAATGTGGCCTGCGAAGCCTCGTGATGCTGCTTGGCGCCCTGGATGGGATGAATGTCGTAAGTCGGGTGTTATCTTATGAGGGTCCATATGGTGTGGGTTACCTGACGGCCGACTTTATCGGTGAAGGTGAAGCCACTAGCCTTTTCCCCAAAATTATGGAGGATCGGCAGCGTCAGTTAATGCAAAAAAGGAAACATGAGGATGTCTATGTTCGATTGGCGCGTCAGAATATTGAAAGTTATGTAAATACCGGAAGCTGTATTCGAATGCCAGAAGGGCTTCCGTCTGATATGCTGTTACATCGAGCCGGAGTATTTGTGTCGATCAAGAAAGATGGACAACTTCGTGGCTGTATCGGTACTATGGCACCGACGCAGAATCATATTGCCGAGGAGATTATTAAGAATAGTGTATCTGCAGCCTGCTATGACCCCCGCTTTAGCCCGGTCGCGCCGGAGGAGCTTGATGACCTCATTTATAGCGTTGATGTCTTGTCGCCTGCGGAGCGCATTGATAGTCCGGATGAATTAGATGTCAGACTTTATGGCGTGATTGTGAGATGCGGCCATAAGAATGGCCTTTTGCTGCCTAATCTTGATGGTGTGGATACAGTTGAGCAGCAGATTGATATTGCCATGAGAAAGGCGGGTATTGGCGCTGATGAGCCCTATACTTTAGAACGCTTTAAGGTGGTGCGTCATACATGAAGGAAGCACGTTTCTGGGAGCCTTTTAAGATGGCAGTTGGCTGTCGGCTATGTCCTCATGGCTGCCTAATTAAAGAAGGGAAGTTAGGGCTGTGTAAAGCCCGGCGAAACAAAGGCGGGGCACTTTATGCCGAAAGCTATGGGCAGATTTCAAGCTTGGCTATGGATCCCATCGAGAAAAAGCCGCTTAAGCATTTTTACCCCGGAAGGTATATCCTTTCGGTCGGCAGTTATGGCTGCAACCTGACCTGCCCATTTTGCCAAAATAGCTCTATTTCTCAGAAAAAGCCGCAGACTCGGTTTGTGGCACCAGAAGAATTAGTTGATATGGCAAAAGCCGAACCGGATAATCTGGGAATTGCATTTACTTATAATGAGCCGTTTATAGGGATTGAATATCTTTTGGATACGGCGCCGTTAATCAGGCGCGCTGGCCTTAAGACGGTTTTAGTGACGAATGGTACGGTTAACAGTGAGCCGCTTAATGCCATACTGCCTTATGTTGATGCCATGAACATCGATGTCAAAGGCTTTACTCCGGAATTTTATAAGAAGCTAGGCGGGGATTTGGAAACGGTCAAGAGGACTGTAAAAAGGTGCGCCGAAGTCTGCCATATCGAAGCGACAACCTTGATTATACCCGGAGAAAATGACAGCCTTACTGAAATGGAAGCCTTATCTGAATGGCTGTCACTGATATCACCGGATATCCCCTTGCATATCACCCGCTTTTTTCCTTGCTATAGGATGACGGATAAAGCCCCTACATCGATACCGTTATTGCATGAATTGGCGGAGGTCGCAAAACGGAAGCTTAAGCATGTTCACGTGGGAAATTGTTGACATCCCCTATATTCTTATTTCATTTTCAAAATATAAAACCCGTCATCTAAAGCATCAATCATTATATAACCTCGATCATCCACAATGACGTCCTCGGTGGTTGCATTTCGAGGTCCCGGAAATCCTGCGAAATAAGACTCCTTTGGTGTCTTATTTGGATTCGGCGGGATAAAATAAGCAAGCTCTTTGATATAGTATGGATCTGACACATCGTAAACCCGAAGCCCAGCATGGAAATAGCAGCAATATACTCTGTCGCCCCGTTGCTCAAGCCATGGCTTACCGCTCATCGGTTCATGTAAGTTATGAGGGCCAAAAGGTCCGGGGGCATCTAATTGCATGATATTAAAATTTGGATAAGGGAAGTCCTTTGGCACCTCGGGGTATGGAAACTCGGCAATGAGCGTTGGCCTTGTGGGATCGCTGACATCTACCATATGAAGATTATTTAATGCCTGGGGATGCTTAATCTTGCCTGGTGGGAAGAACTGGAACCGTTCACCTTCATTTGTCGCAACCACTAAGTCGCGGCCTGGCAGCGGCAGGGCGGTATGCGTTCTGGCACCGGCTAACTCACTGGAGAATGCGGGCATAAACTTAAGGTTTCCTAAACATTTTGGACGTGTCATATCAGCCACATCTAAAACATATAAGCCGTCGCCACAATAACCCAAATAAGCTTTATCGCCAACAACGAATGGCGGTCCATGCATCCAGCCTTTGTCCATGAAAGCCGGAACGTGGGCGGCACTTGGATCAAAGGTTCGCCCGGGATATCCGTCAGCATATTGATGAGGCGCCCACCACTTACCAACCTCAACGGGGTTCGTTGGATCCTCGATATCCACAATCCTGTAAATCATGCCTTCGAAGCCTCTGCACTCACAGGATAGGTGAACATAACGCCCGCCATTGTACATGAACCGGTGAACACCGATTGAATGCGGAACACCACAATCCCAATAACTCAAAAACTTTGGATTTTCAGGGTCTTCTTTTAAGCTATAAATACGAATCCCAACCTCACATTTAATATCTGCCAGCTTGGTCTGATCAATGATTGCGCTAGGACCGCTGCCGGCGCTCATGGCAACAATCAAAAGATCATCTGCAATCTGAATCTTCGGTGATGTCGTTGTGGGATACTCATCAGGATCCAATAACTGAAAATGCTTCACAAATTCAGGCTGATAGGGGTCGGTGACATCGCTGATCATGACGCCCTTTTTCGTTCCTCCAAAACAAGCCCCATATAAATAATATTTACTCTCCGTCGTCTTATATAGAGCCATTTGGAACATGCCACAATCTCCATCTAAATTACTAAAAGAGCATACTTCAAGATTCTTAATAAAACCATTATTTCCTTTGCCTTTTGCATAAAACACATCAGACACTATCAACACCTCTTTTCTGTTAAAATAAATGTACGTTATGGTTCAAATATACCATTATAAGGGACTTAATGTAAAATAACTATTTGTAAATGTTATGTATAACAAATTGGTAATAATTATTGAAAGATAGGATTGCTATTTAAGAACGTCTCTGTTAAAATAAACAACAAACCTCAATCATAAAAAGTCCAAAAGAAGGGGCAGAAAGGGGGATTTAGATGAATGATTTACAGATAGAATATTTCTTAGCGGTTGCGCGAAATCTTAGCTTTACTAAAACTGCAGATGAGTTTTACGTTACGCAGCCGGCTGTAAGTAAGCAGATTTCATCTTTAGAAAGAGAGTTAGAGGTCGCTTTATTTGACCGGACAAGTAAAGCCATAAGACTTTCGCAGGCCGGTGAATTGTTTGTTAAGCACTTTGAAAGCGCCATTAAGGAACTTAATCATACCAAAACACAGGCCAAGGAATTGCATCAGAAAAGTGCTGGGAAAATCCGTTTAGGCTGCTTGCAGGGATGGAATATTTCAATTTTTTTCCCGGATATTCTAGCGTTGTTTTCTGAAAACTATCCCAGTATCCAGATCGGTTTAGAATGCTATGGTGTGCGAGGGCTGATTAAGGCGCTTAAGACCGATAAGGCAGATGCGATATTAACTTTAAATGATACACTGGATAATATAGAAGGAATACATATAATTGAATTGACCCAAATCCCTAAGATCATATTGTATTCAAGCAAGCATCCATTGGCAAATAGGACTGACTTGAAACCGGCGGACTTTAAGGAGGAGGCTTTTTACGTGATGTCCAGTGATGAGGTGCCCTATGCCGCAGACACGGTAAAATCTTGCTGTGCAGATTATCGATTCACGCCTAAGATTCAATACGTAAAAAGTATTGAATCTATGAATGCGTGTGTTCAAAATGGTATGGGAGTTGCCATTACTGATTATTGGTCCAGTGTAAAGGACAATACAGACTTTAAATACCTAAAGCTTGAGACAAACCATAAAATCTCATTAGCATGGAAAAAAGGCACGAAAAATAATAAGATCCCTGTCCTTGCCAGTGAAATGAAGCTACTGCTGTCTCATTAACTAAGCCTTATATGCCGCGGATTTCTACACGGTTAATATATTGCATCAGAATCTTCTTCATAGCGAGTAATTCCTTCTTAGAATACCCGCCAAAAATAGGCATGATGACATCCTCAGTTTCGGTATAAGATTGGAGAAAGTAAGCTTTGGCTCCGCGAAGCCAACGACCGATCTCTTCGATATCCTCAGATGTATGTAATTGCTTGACAAGTGTTGTCCTGAATTCATACTTAATATCACTGCCCATTAATAACTCTGCAGAAAGCTTAATGCGGTTCATATCAAATGACGTCAAGCCTGCGGTTTTTGCATAATTTTCTTTAGAGTTCTTAATATCCATGGCAATGTAATCAACTAAATTATTCCTAATGATGTGATTCAGATGAGTTGGGTCATAACCATTGGTGTCTAGCTTCACCATATAGCCCATGAGCTTAACGTTATAAATAAAGTCACACAAATCATCTTGCGTCAACGGTTCACCGCCGGTGACACAAACGCCTTCCAATGCCCCTTGGCGCTTTTCTAAAAATTCATAAACCTCTTCAAGAGGAATAGATGGAAGCTTATCTGATTGTATAACCAGTGATTTGTTATAGCAAAAAGGACAGCGAAAGTCGCAACCGCCAACAAAAACGGTAGCGGCAACATGTCCTGGGTAATCTGATAATGTTGTTTTTGTTAAGCCTTTAATCTGCATTTGAAATCCTCCCACATATTTACAATATTTCCTATTCACATATATCTTTCATTTTATCATAAAAGATATAGAAGTGCAAAAGTGTTTTGTAATTATTGAAAAAATATTGTATACTATAGATATGATCTGAAGAATTTGAGGGATTTGTGTGCAGATAGATGAGAGATATATGAAGGAAGCCATCAAGCAGGCTAGAAAAGCAGAAGCGATCAACGAGGTTCCCATTGGATGCGTCCTTGTATATGAAGGCAGGATAATCGCCAGAGGCTATAATAAAAGAAATAGTATGAAGAGCGCCTTAGCGCATGCAGAGCTTATGGCTATTGCAAAAGCCAGCAAAGCCATCGGTGATTGGCGTTTAGAAGGCTGCACAATGTATATAACGCTAGAGCCATGTCCCATGTGTGCGGGGGCTATTGTCCAAGCCAGAATTGACAAGGTTGTCATCGGCTGCATGAACCCTAAGGCAGGCTGCGCAGGCTCGGTCATGAACCTGTTAAAGGAGGACGGCTTCAATCATCAAGTGGAGATTGTATATGATGTGTTAAAAGAAGCCTGTTCGGATTTATTGAGTGCTTTTTTTAAGAAATTAAGACAAAATAAGAAGAAAATAGAACCTTGACAACCAACTAAAAAAAAGCTATACTTGTTGAGTGATTTGAAGATGTCATAAAGTTTCCGTGCAGCCGGGGAGCCAGCGGTGTCCTGTACCTGCAATCCGCTATAGCAGGGGTGATATCTTGTCTGAGGGTCATATCCTGTAAAGCTGCCCTTTATAAGTGGCGTTGACGCCTGGGTCTTGCGCAACAGAAACTTGCGAACCGTGTCAGGTCAGGAATGGAGCAGCACTAAGCAAGACCTTTTGTGTGCCGTGAGGGTGCCTGGGCCGAGTTAACTGTAGAGGTAACGTTTATGGGAGTGATTCGAAGCAAGATGCACGGATTAAAATATAAATATGCAGCATGAATTTCTGGCAATGAAGTTCATGCTGTTTTTAAAAAAAATATAAAGGATGTGAACTTGATGATGAGAATAGGAATGCTTACAAGCGGTGGCGACTGCCAGGCTTTGAATGCATCAATGCGAGGCGTCGCAAAAACTCTTTATAACTTACTAAAAGAGGTCCAGATCTTAGGCTTTATGGAGGGCTATCGTGGTTTGATGCATAATGACTATAGAATAATGGAGCCTTCAGACTTTTCAGGTATTTTGACTCGAGGGGGAACGATTTTAGGATCATCAAGACAGCCATTTAAGATGATGGAGGTTATTGGCGAAGATGGCTTCAATAAGGTTGAGGCCATGAAAAGAACATATCATGAATTACAGCTTGACTGCCTGGTGATTTTAGGAGGCAACGGAACGCAGAAAACAGCCAACCTTTTAAAGCGTGAAGGCTTAAACGTCATTTCCTTGCCTAAGACTATTGATAATGACATATATAATACAGATATGACCTTTGGCTTCCAAAGTGCCGTTGACATTGCCGCCAATGCCATAGATTGTATTCATACAACGGCGGCTTCTCACGGCAGGGCTTTTATTGTCGAATTGATGGGGCATAAGGTTGGCTGGCTGGCGCTCCATGCGGGGCTGGCAGGGGGTGCGGATATTATTTTGCTTCCAGAAATACCCTACGATATGAATAAAGTTCTGACAGCAGTGAAGAAGAGAAAAGAGGAAGGCAAGCTTTTTTCCGTGCTTGCAGTCGCAGAAGGCGCCAAGTCCGTAGAGGAAGCCAAATTAAGTAAAAAGGAACTGGCAAGGAGGCGCAGTGCAAGTCCCTTCCCATCAGTATCTTATGAGCTAGCTAAAATAATTGAAGACGAGCTAGGGCAAGAAACCCGTATTGTTGTCCCAGGCCATACCCAAAGAGGAGGCAGTCCCGTTCCTTATGATAGAGTCATTTCAACCCGATTGGGAGCTGCCGCAGGAAGATTGATTGTTGAAAAGAAATATGGATATATGGTAGCATTTAAAGGAATTGAGATTGTACCTGTGCCTCTTGAAGAAGTTGCCGGAAGGCTTAAGATGATTAATCCGGAAGACTCCATTATCCGGGAAGCAAAAGACTTAGGAATCAGCTTTGGCGATTAGTAGAAAGTAGGAAGTAAAAGTATGTCATACCAAGCCCTTTATCGAAAATGGCGTCCGGGACGATTTGAAGACGTTAAAGGCCAGAACCATATTGTCACAACATTAAGGAATCAATTAGTTTTGGATAGGATAGGCCATGCATATCTTTTTTGTGGAACCAGAGGAACAGGAAAGACTTCTGTGGCAAAAATCTTTGCGAAAGCCGTTAATTGTTTGAGCCCTGTTAATGGCAGCCCTTGCAATGAATGTGAGATGTGTGAAGCTATTAGCAGGCAGACATCAATGAATGTGATTGAGATCGATGCGGCCTCTAACAATGGCGTGGACAACATCAGGGAAATCCGTGAAGAGGTAGAATATTCGCCCGCTGAGGGGCGATACAAGGTTTACATTATTGACGAGGTCCATATGTTATCCATAGGTGCCTTTAATGCGCTATTAAAGACACTGGAAGAACCGCCATCATACGTCATTTTTATTTTAGCGACAACAGAGGCTCATAAGATACCTGTCACCATTTTATCCAGATGCCAGAGATATGATTTTAAAAGAATAACCATAGCGATTATTTCAGATCGATTAAGGGAGCTGTCCATCCAAGAGACTCTTGAAATCGATGATAAAGCCATCAGCTATATAGCCAAAGCAGCAGATGGCTCAATGCGTGATGCCTTAAGTCTTTTGGATCAATGTGCCGCCTTTTATCTGGGAGAGCGCTTAACCTATGACAAGGTTCTGGAAGTGTTAGGAGCGGTTGATACAGAGGTGTTTAGTAGATTATTAAGGCACGTTATCCATCAAGAATTAACCAAAGCACTTAGTCTGATTGAAGAAATTATCATACAAGGCAGAGAACTGACCCAGTTTGTGATGGATTTCATTTGGTATTTAAGGAATTTGCTTCTTATTAAGAACTCCGAGAATATCGAAGAAGTTTTAGAAATGTCTGCTGAAAATATGAATATACTTAAAGAAGAGGCACAGCTAATAGATGGTGACATATTGATGCGCTATATCCGTATTTTTTCTGATTTATCTGGACAAATAAAATATTCCAGTCAAAAGAGGGTGCTTGTAGAAGTGGCGCTTATTAAATTATGTAAACCATCTATGGAACGAAACTTAGATTCGGTGCTTAATCGTCTGACTCTTATTGAAAAGCAGCTTAAGTCAGGGTTCATGCCGGAGGCTCACGATAAGATGCGAAGTCGGCAGCCTGAACTAGAAGTGCCGTCGTCTCCTCCTGAGAATGCGCCGAATCAACTTAAGGCAGCCCCAGAAGATGTTCAGACTATTATAAAGACATGGGGAGCTATTTTATCAGCCTTACCCAAGAGTATGGCTATTATGCTTAAGGCAGCGATGATTAATCAGGGTTCTGATAATAAAATCATTTTAGGATTTAATGAAGAATTGAATAAAAGCTACTTTGATAATGTCGCTAATAAAGAGTATTTAGAGCATGCTCTTAGTGAAAAGGTGGGAAAGCAAGTTGAAGTCGTATCTATAATGATAAGCACGGAAAAAGAAAGCACGCAAATCTTTTTTGATCCTAATAAGGTTAATCTCCAAGGAGTTGACATTATCTATGAAGATGAGTAAAATTAATAGAGAGCAAATATTTTTTGATTGAAGGAGGATAATAGAATGGCCAAACGTGGTGGTTTTCCCGGAGGAATGCCGGGCAATATGAATAATTTAATGAAGCAAGCTCAAAAGATGCAGAAGCAGATGGAGGATGTGACTAAAGAGCTTGAAGAAAAGGAATTGGAAGCAACAGCAGGCGGTGGCGCTGTCACAGTCAAGATTTCAGGAAAGAAAGAGGTGCTGTCGGTCAAGCTTTCTGAAGAAGTCATAGATCCTGATGATATTGAGATGCTGGAGGATTTAATCGTTGCAGCAACGAATGAAGCGCTTAGGAAGGTTGAGGAGATGTCACAGCAGTCGATGTCCAAGATCACCGGCGGATTAGGCGGAGGGCTTGGTTTTTAATGAATTTATACAGCGGACAGATATCAAAACTTATTGAGGAGCTGTCTAATCTGCCGGGTATCGGCGCTAAGTCAGCCGGAAGGCTGGCTTTTCACATCATTAATATGCCTAAGGAGCAGGTAGAGAGCCTGTCGAATGCAATTGTTGAAGCTAAGCTGAATGTAAAATATTGCCAGGAATGCTGTAATCTCACTGATCAGGAGGTCTGCCCTATTTGTGCAGATGATGCCAGGAATAAAAAAGAGATTATGGTAGTTGAAGGCCCGAGAGATTTGGCGGCTTATGAGAAAACACAGAAATTCCAAGGCGTTTATCATGTCTTGCATGGGGCGATATCACCAATCCTTGGCATCGGTCCTGCGGACATACGTCTAAAGGAACTGATGCTCAGGCTTCAGCAGGAGGTTGATGAGGTGATTATTGCCACTAATTCAAGCTTGGAGGGAGAGACGACAGCAATGTACATCAGTAAACTCATCAAACCTACAGGTATCAAGGTCAGCCGTATTGCCAGCGGAGTGCCTGTAGGCGGCGATTTGGAATATATAGATGAGATCACATTATTAAGAGCCTTAGAAGGTCGCATAGAGTTATGAAAAGGGGAAAAGACCATGTCAGCTTAACTTAATAAGATGACATAGTCTTTTGAGGGGTTATGGATGTGTATGAAAAACTTTTACAGTATTATTATAACGTATAATTGTGAACATTTGGTGTTCAAATAGTGTTTTTTTAATTTTTTTTAATTCTTTACTGGTATTGTAAATTTTACCATTACTTATCTGATTTATTTTGCTGCATCAAAAACCACTAAGGACTATATCCCGAGTGACGACTGATTGATAACCGTACATAAACTTTACCATAAAATTACAGTAAATTAGTATTGACACTCATATTCTCGTGTGTTAATATACGAATATATAACAGCAGAGTATAATAGTATAAAATTTTACAATATAAGAGTATAATAGTATAATATTTTACAATATGAGAGTATAAAAGTATAATATTTATCTGCTAAGTGCGCTCCATGTATATATTAACTGTATAGGTATATAAAGACGCAAAAATATACTTTTCAAGGAGGTTTGCGATAAAATTAGTAGTTATACTATTATTGCATAGTTTTCGTTAAAAAACTGTGCCTGCCTCAAAAAGCGGTCGAGGACAGTTAGGAATTTGAAGGTTAAGATATAAATCAGATAGATGGAGGTAGATAAAAAAGATGAAAACAAGAAAGGAATACGGAAAAATCGGTTCGATTTTAAGCCTGTTACTGGCAGTTGTGCTATTCTTAAGCACTGTTCCGATCGCACCGGCACTTGCCTCAGAAGAAGGGGCGGTGCAGGCGACAGAGGAATCGCCAGGGGCAGGGGGAGCTGATGCCGATACGCAAGCCAGTGGTGGACTGTCAGGAACGGATCCTGGCCAAGCGTCTGAAAGCGGAGCTTCCGAGGAGACTGGGACAATGGGATCAGCCGGATCACCAATCGCAACGGGCAGTGACGCTGCCGATGCCATATATGATGCCCAACCCTCCACTTTGGAGGAGGTCCAGGCAGCCGTCGATGCATATGAGGCTGAGTACCAAGAAGTGCTTGCAGCAGAAGGCGTCCTCGCAGCACTGGAGGTGGCAAAGCCGCATTGGCAATACGAGGTAGCGGCAGAGCTGATGCCGGACGGCTATCACTGCCAGCTGGTGGATTGGGATGAGGATTTTGGTGTGGAATATTTCACATTCTTCCCCAATCCGACGTTGGTCAACACATATACCATCGCTGCAGGGACTAGCACCACTGCCATACAAAACATAATCACTGGAGCTGCGGCGGGTGACATCATCCAATTTGATAGCAATATAACACTGACGGGCATCCTTACCGTCAACAAGTCCCTGACCTTCAAGGCAACGAATGCGTCGAACAAGGTAACGATAACCTCTTCTAGTGGCACTACCCGAGGCAGGCACATCAACGTAGAAGGTGGCAACGTAACCCTTAAATTTGAGAATATCATCCTGCTAGGCAGCGGTGTGACAATAAGCACAACCGCTCCACAGGCCATCGGCGGGATACGCTCAAGCGCTACATCCCTGACGATTGAGGGTGCGATCATAAGAAACTGCAGAGTCAATACCTATGGCGCAGGCATTTTCTCTGAATCTAACCTTACGGTTGTGGAGTGTGAGATAACCAACAATGAGAACACGGCCATCAACAATTTGGCGGACAATAATGGCGGCGGTGGGATTGCGGTGTACAGTTCTACCAAAGGCCTAAAGCTGAATGTTTCCGACAGCACGATCTCCAATAACAGCACCGCGGTCAGCGGCGGTGGGATCATTCTGCACGCTGAGGACATGGAAGTGAATATTACAGATACCATAATCAGCGACAACAACGCATATGGCGGCGGCGGGATATATGCGTATTCCGGCGGGCCCAAAATAACAATCAATAATTGCTCGATCACGGGAAACACAAGCAAAGACTGGAGCGGCGGCGGCGTTTATATGCTATCGATAAACAATACCCTGATGATAAGCAACTCCATTATCAGTGGCAACAAGGCGGATAGCGGCGGCGGTGGGATTTTTCTCAACAATAACAAAACCAATACCGGCGTTCCATATTCAGGCGTCACCACGATAAACACGATAACGGTCTCAAACACGGAGATAGAGAATAATGAATCCAATAATGGCGGTGGCATCTTGATGAGCATCGGCGTAGATGGGGCCGCCACGACCCTCACGATAAACGAAGGCAGCAAGATCATCGGCAATAGGGCTATCCGCAGGAGTGGCGGCGGCATATGCATGGAAGGCGGGACGCTGAATGTGGAGAATGCCACCATCAGCAACAACAGTGTGACTTTGACCGCTGGCGAGACCGGAATCGGCTATGGCTGCGGTGGCGGCATCTATTTGGGAGATTATACGACCAGATACCAACTAACGACGCTCAATTTGGGAAGCGGCTCCATTATCGAAGGCAATAATGCGCAAGTATTCGGTGGCGGCATATATGTGTCTGGTACGACCAACTATAATGCGATCGCCAACATGAAAGCAGGGACGACGATCGTCGGTAATACGGCCGGCACAAGCGGCGGCGGGATATATCTTGCAACGGTCGGCTCTAAGTTCAATATGACCGGTGGAAATATCGGTGAAACGGGTAAGGTCAATTCAGCACCAAACGGCGGCGGGGCATACGTGAACAACGGAACGTTAACCATAACCGGCGGGGTTCTTAATTACAACGCCGCAGGCACAAACGGCGGCGGGATATACATAAATAACGGAACGGTTAGCGTGACTGGTGGAGCCGTTAACTACAACACCGCAGGCACACATGGCGGCGGCATATACCTCACCGCCGCAGCCAGGCTGACAGCCGGCAGTAACACCGGCTTCAACAACAACACTGCGGTAAGTGACGGCGGCGCCATCTACACAATCACGAATCAAGCTGCCACTAGTCCATATAGCAATCTGTCCATCGACCCAACAGTCAAGTTCACCGCCAACAAAGCGCAAGCAAAATATGCACCATCCCAAGCGATTAGAACGCAGACAAGCAGCTTGATCCAGTCCGGCGACACGGATGTTGTGTTTTCAGATGGCACAACGTCGATCCGGCATCCTTTGAATAACTTTGACATCAATTATTACCGCACATACAACGTGATCTATAATCCCAATTACCGTAGTGATGCGGAGAATAAGGGAGCCACTGCCCCATATAATACGGGCAACCTGCTGTCTGGAGTCTTACATGCCGTGCAGGACATATCGGCCAGTGGGATCGGCTATGGATGCACAAACTATGCTTTCATTGGCTGGACTACCAATGCGGATGGCAGCGGCACCTTCTATGAAGTGGGCGATGACATATTGCTGGCTGCCAGCACTGCAACGGAGACTCAGACGGTCACGCTATATGCCCAGTGGGATATTTTAGGGTCAATCTCCATTAAAAAATACGGGGATCAGGACGGAGATACCGCCCTTTCAGGCGCCGTGTTTAAAATAGAACGGTTTACGGGATCCGACCCCACCAGTGAGGCGCAGCTGGCTAACGACTCTAATTGGGTGGCACTCTATTGGGATAACATAGGACGTAAATGGATGGCGACAGATACTGGCTTTGCATTTACGACCAATGGAAATAACGGGCTTGAATTCCCTAATTTACCCGAGGCAACTTACCGGATCACCGAGACAACACCTCCTGCCAGCAGCGAAGCGAAGTATTCATTGCTAAAAGATCCGATCACAGTGGCAGTTCCTTATACAATCAATTCTAATGACCCGAATTATGCTAATGTGATTAATGATAAAACCCCGGATAAGACCCTTGATGTAGGCGGGATAGAAACAGCCTATTATTACAATCTGACCTTCACGGTCACCGACGTCGCAGTCATTGAACTTCCGGCGGCCGGCAGCGCCAATTGGCTGCCACATATGTTTGTGCTGCTCGGAGCTGCGATCCTAACTATAGCTGCAGGTTGCTATTTATATTACCGCAGATGCCGCTTAAAGGACACTCGTCAATAGTTAAAAAACTTTTTAAATGCTGGAGTCATCGCTACATGTGCGGTTCTCCGGCAGGAGCTTCCCTCCGTGATTACATTGCCATGCGGCATGAAAATGCTTGCCTGACAGTGTTCACATAAAAAGCGCATGTATTTTGCGTCAAAATAAAAAATAAAAAATTATAAAAGGAGTTAAAACATGTTAAAAACAAAAAGAATATCAAAGGCAATGGCCGTCTTCTTCAGCATGTTGCTGACAATCGGACTCATCGCATCAACATTTGCGACAGCATCCGCCAGTACCACTATCCCAGCGGGATCAACGGGCTCGCTCACTATCAAAAAATTGTATTTAGACACCGGTCTTACCGAAAGCGAATTTAATAATTTATCCGTTGAAAAACAATCCGACTATGTCAAAGCCGATGATGGCCTATATTATGAGAAAGCCACTGACGCTACATATGTCATCTACAAGGTCGCCGATCTGATACAAGATACAGATACCACTACAGGCGATGTGACAATATGGTATAAGGACAGATTGGGCAACGCAGTCGACGTGGCCGGTCTAGGTTCCGCTTCCGCTTATGACTTAACAGGTCTTACCCCGATCACGGGCACCTTGACTGAAGGCTATATACGTACATTCAGCAATTTGTCCCTAGGTCTGTACATTGCGGTAGAAACCGGCTTGCCTGCAGGCGTCGCAAACAAAAACCACTTTTTTGTGGAGGTTCCAATGACGATTGAGGATGCCAGCGGCAATGCCACATGGAATCTTGATGTGGTTGCATGGCCCAAGAACGCTAAAAACAATATGACAATAACTAAAGACTATGTCAGCGGCGGCGTCATCGACACAAGCACCGGCTCGGGACAAGATAATATAACCGCAAGCCTTGGCGATATCATTAAATATGAAGTCGAAGCAACTGTCCCTTCCGATTACAAAACGGGCGCTGTGTACAATTACTCAGGATATCACATCGTCGATGTAACCAGTAAATATCTAGAAGTCCTAGATAATACCAGTGTCGGCGGTACAGCGTATAATATCGACGTCAAGCTTAATGGCGTATCATTAAGTAAAGGGACTGATTATACAGTAGAACAAGAAACTGATGCTGCCGGCGTGACAACGACCACCATCATATTCACCGACACTGGTCTTGAAAAGCTTGATAACGACGACGTTATCACAGTTTCATACTACGCACAGATCGCTGCCGCATTTGATACTGGTGACACCACTACGAATAGCGTGACCAATAAGGCCTTTATTAACTATTGGCCTGCTGATAAGGATCCTGATGTAGATGATCCTGAAGAAATTATTCCCACGGATCCCGATCCTAAAGTTTATCTTTACAGCTACCAATTCAGGAAAGTTGATCAAGATGGTGATCCGCTTGGAGGTGCAACATTTGTGCTGATGAATTCTTCTAACAAATACTTGGCTTATAATACAACCGATGGCTGGCATGAATTAAGCACAATTAATGATGATTGTAAATTCACATCTGGCACTGACGGTTTAGTAAAGTTCGACCGTATTGAATACGGCAATTATACGATAGTGGAGATTGCGGCGCCAACGGGCTACACCTTATTAAAAGACCCAATCGCTATTGAGATTGATGCTGATACGACAGCGAAAGCAGCAGCAGCAACACCATATTCTATCCAGATCGTCAACAAACTAAACAGCACAATCGATTTGCCGCAAACCGGTGGCAGCGGCATCTACCTGTTCCTGATTATCGGCGGTGCTTTAATTGCCACAGCAGCAATACTCTATGCAAAAAGCAGAAAAAATAATGCAGCAAGGTAAAGCAGGGCAATGAAGCTGCATACACTTTTAGTGTACTTTAAAATATCTATTGGGAGCAGCACCTGCTGCTCCCAATGTTTTGAGAAAAGGAGGAAAACATGAAAAAACGCATTTCAGTCATATTTATTGTACTTCTTTTTACAATCGGACTTGCTGTCATGATCTATCCTTTTTTCAGCAATTGGTATAATCAGCGCAGTCAAGCTGAGATTATTGTGAATTACGAAGAAAATATCGCTAATGCGAAAGAAGAGGAACTGGCGGCTGAGAGGGCGGCTGCCCATGCTTATAATGAAGGCTTGAAGGACAACGTCATATTGACCGATCCTTTCGACCCAAACGCTATCAAGGAAACATCACAGGACTATTATGATACGCTCAATATGAATGGTGATGGGATAATGGGCTATATAGAGATCCCCAAAATCAATGTCAAGCTTGTCCTATATCACGGCACAACTGCCGAGGTTCTGAGCAAGGGTGTTGGACATCTGGAAAACACTACGCTGCCGGTAGGCGGCGCTGGCACCCATGCGGTTTTCTCAGCGCATACCGGCTATCCCACATCCACGTTGTTCACGAATTTAGTGGACCTTGAAGTAGAGGATACATTTTATTTGACAGTGCTGGACGAAAAGCTTGCTTATCAAGTTGACCAGATTAAGGTTGTGGATCCATCTAACACAAGTGATCTGCTGATCGACCGCGATGAGGATCTCGTGACGCTTGTGACCTGCACGCCATATGGCGTGAACTCCCACCGCCTGCTTGTCAGGGGTACAAGAATACCTTATGTTGAGGGCATTGAGATGCCTGACCAGCCTGACGATCAGTATCTGTTCTACGCTATCGCCGCCGTCATTGGGATCATAGGCATAGCATCAACCATCATTATTGTAAAGAGGAGGCGACGTCGCCGGAGGAAAAAAAATGAAGCGTAAAATATTAAACATCATCATCCTCCTGTTACTTCTCAGCGGCTTGGCGGTGTTCCTTTATCCGTCAATAAGCACTTATATCTCTGGCAGGGAAGCCAAAAGCTATATTGCCGGTTTTGAAAGGATATCCCAATCGATACAGCAACCCGATCAAACGAAAGAGGATATGCATGAAAGGCTTTTATCCGACATGCAGGAATATAATGCTGCCATTTACGAAAGCGGGCAGCCAGGCTTAGCGGATCCTTTTTCATATGAACAGCCTGCTTTTGACTTGACCCAATACGGAATGGACCAAAACATGGTTGGCTACGTCACCATCCCCAGAATGGAAATTGAGCTTCCCATATTCCTAGGGGCATCGACAGATAATTTAGCCAAAGGGGCTGCCAATCTGGGGCAAACATCGCTCCCGGTGGGCGGGATCAATACAAATACAGTGTTGGCGGCGCATCGGGGCTATCGGGGGAGCGCAATGTTTCGCGACATAGAGAGCCTTGAAATAGGGGATAAGATATATATCACAAATTTCTGGGAGACACTGGCGTATGAGGTGGTGGAAACAAAGGTCATCCTGCCTTCTGACATATCCGAGATACTCATCCAACAAGACCGAGACCTGATCTCCCTCATAACATGCCACCCGTATACAAAGAATTACCAGCGCTATATTGTATATGCCGAGCGAACGACCATAGATAATGATGAGCAGACGCCCACGACCGGGCTTGGGCTTAATCACTTACTCAAATTCAATGAGATGTCATCATCCCAGCAGTTAATTTTAGTGGAGCGTTGGCTTCCTTTAGCGATCATTTTACTTTTGCTGGTGATTGCAATTGTCAGGTTCATTCTCAAAAGATTCAAATAAACGATACGTGCAAGCGACAGCTCCACGCTAAACACAATATGCGCCGTAGATTTGGAATAATCCATGGCGTTGTTTTTTGTGGGATCGGCGGCGGTGTTATTATAAAACCGATGCTGGATTCTTTTGATATATATTCGGTGGCGACGATTAGCTTCTTATCATCTTGCACGGTCTTATCTATGACCACATATTCAGTGGTAAACAGTGGGCGCAGCAGTAGGAGGACTGCTGGGAAAATGGCTATTTTCCTATGCTTCCTTAATAAGCTCGGATCCGGAAAAGGTCGGCACTCATTATATATCATTTTTTTCTCGCAGCTAACCAGCATAGCCTCTTCAATTATAAAAGGAAATATTCCACCGCTCTCAATCGCTCTTCTTGTGATGATGAGTATTGGCGAAATCACAGGAGGAATGATGGGCCAGCATTTTAATAAGACGCTTGAGGATAAGGTGATAGACAAGCTATTTATAGGAGTAATGGCGGTTATGATAGGGATTAACATTTATAATATATATATTTTCTTCTAAGCCTTTTACCCATTCTACACAACAGCTCATTGGTGATACTGCCCGATTTCTGGGCAACCTCTGCGGCACTTATTTCAGCCAGGCCATCTTTTCCGATTAAGGTTGCGATATCCCCAATATTGACATCAGGCACATCTGTGATATCGACAACAAGCTGATCCATACATATGCGCCCAATAATCGGCACACGGCGACCGTGAATCAGCACATCGCCATTGCCACAGGACAGATTTCTCGGGAGTCCATCTGCGTAGCCAATCGGCAATATGGCTATGCGGCTATCCCTTTTTGCCGTAAATGCTTTGCTATATCCGACGCTGTCACCATGCTTGATTTCTCTGATGAGAACAACTTGCGATTTCAGAGACAGAACCGGGCGTAAATCAATTCGTAAATTAGTTTGATCGCCAAGTGTGGTTGATGAACCGTACAAAGCGATTCCTATTCGCGCATAATCACATCGAAGCTTTGGATAGTTTAATAATCCATAGCTGCTTTGAATATGGATTTTGGGGAGCTTGATGTCTTCCATAACAAGTGTTTTAAGCAGATGATAAAAGTCTTTAATCTGCCGATATGTAAATGCGTTATCCTCCGTATTGATGCTGTCTGAAACGCAAAGATGGGTGTAGATGCCACTGACTTTCAGGTGAATTAACTGAAATATTTGGGCGACATCATACACATCATCTACATTTAAGCCAAGCCGGTGCATCCCTGTATCGATTTTAATGTGAGTGTTGATATCATAGCCCATTTGATCGAGTGCGGTGGCGTATTTAAAATCAATTAATGTTTGCATCAGATGATATTTTTGGAGCTCTTTTGCCCGTAATGGGCTCGTGTATCCCATAACTAGAATTTCGCCCTTTATCCCATTTCTCCGGAGTCTAATTCCCTCATCGATTGTTGCAACGGCAAAAGCCTTTATGCCTATTTCGCTTAAACAGGTTGATACGATCATAGCGCCATGTCCGTATGCATCTGCCTTGACAACAGCCATCAGCTCACAACCGTCCGGCATCGCCGCCTGCAAGGCGACGGCATTATGTTTTAAGTTTTCTAAATCGAATTCGAGCCAGGATCTGTCGGTATCAATAGCGGGAGTGCTTAAAGCTTTAATCATCATATTTCACACTGGTCAATCAGTTTATCCAGCAGCTCGCTAAAGGAAATACCGATGCCCTTCATCATATTGGGATAACGGCTATGAGAAGTGAAACCAGGGATTGTATTCACCTCATTGAAAATTATTTCTTTGGTTGGCGTTAGAAACATATCCACTCTTGCAAATCCTGAACAATCAAGCACTCGATATATAATCTCGGCAGTTTTTTGAATTCTTTTTTCGGTAGGCCAGTCAATCCTTGCGGGCATGTGAATTTTAGAGCTTTTTAAGGTGTACTTTTCAGTAAAATCGAAAAAACCATGGGTTAATTGGATTTCATCAACTCTGCCGATCGTTAAGCTGTCATTTCCTAAAATGGCGCAGCCTACTTCGAAACCGTCAATATTTTCTTCAATAATGACCTGACGATCATACTCAAATGCATGTTTTACGGCGGCGTGCAAATCTTCTTGTTGATTTATTTTAGTAATGCCAAATGATGATCCTGCGCGGACAGGCTTAACAAATAGAGGGTATTTAAGCTGCTTAGCCAGTGCTAAGGCTGTCGGCTGCTCGATTACTACCGATTGCGGTACAGCGATGCCTGCGGCTTGCACGAGACGATGGGCTCTATCCTTGTCCATACAAAGCGCTGAGCATAGCGTGCCACATCCGATCAGCGCTATTCCTGCCAATTCAAACAAGCCCTGAATGGTGCCATCTTCGCCGTTTTTGCCATGTAAAATAGGAAAAGCGGCATCCAATCGAGTCAATTTATTCCCATCCTTAGTGAGTTCAATAATTCCCCGCACGCTGCGGTTAGGTAAAACAACAACGGGGATACAATGATTGGTATCGTGATGCCATGTATCGCTTAAAATATTCTCGAAATCACCGTAATATCGAAACCAATCCCCCTGTCTTGTTATACCGATAGGTATAATTGTATATTTTTCCATATCTATATGTGAACAAACAGCAGATGCAGATTGTAACGAGACGGTGTATTCTGCTGAATTTCCACCAAAGAGAACAGCAATTTTCTTTTTCATCATTTGATCTTATTCCTTTCATTTTAATCTAAATACTCTTCAAGGCAAAGTTCCTGTGTATAGATTTCTTTTGCGGCTTCCCTGCCAACATATCGGAAGTGCCAAGGCTCATAATTTATGCCTGTTATGTTGAATTTATCAGAAGGATATCTTAAAATAAAGCCATATTTGTAGCTGTTTTCCTGGAGCCATAGATAGACGGCATCATTTGTGCATTTATCCTGTTCGGCATTAATATCAAGCGCCAACCCCAATTGATGCTCGCTTGCTCCTGGTAAGGCAACCCAGGTCTTTGCCAAGTCATGAGCTTCTTCTTCGGAATATCCCTCAGCTATATAAGCATTTACCTTATCAGAAAAAAGGGCTTCTTGTCTCTCTTGGGTTCGGTATGCCTCGTCAATCAGCGGATATATATTTTCATTTCTAGCAGCATCGAACATTTCTTGTAAATCAGGATATATTCTTTCATCTGCTTGATAATCGTTTTTTAGTGTCATCAATGTGACGTTGTATTCCTCTGGAATATAGTTCCATTCGTTTACTAGTATTAAGTTCCATTCTAGGCTGTCTTGATTTTGATTAGACATATCACTTTCAATTGTTGGCGAGGTAGTAGCCGCTTTGATTTCTTTTTTGCCATGACTTGAAAAGCCTTGGATGAACAAAATGGCGAATACAACGCAGAATAAAGTGACGACCATGAGAGTAGTATTTCTAAGTTTCATTTTCACAACCACCTTTCTTAAAGTAAAAAAGCATCCCCTATTTGATACACTGATCATATCAAAATAGGGGATGCTTTTTATTCGTTTATTCTTTTCAAAATCCTATTTATTACTAATGAAATTCTTACGATTTTCCAACAGTCCTTAGAACCTTATATTCTGCTATTTAAAGCCCTATGAAGTTGGCAGTGAAAACTCGATGGAGGTGACCTCATTTTCACTGTATGCTGCGATCGAACCGCCATGCAGCTCGATAATTTGCCTTGCAATAGCTAAGCCCAGTCCTGCACCACCGTTTTTCGTTGTCCGGGCGAAGTCCAAGCGATAGAACTGCTGGAAAATAAGATCAAGCTTTTCTTTTGGAATCGTGTTTCCATGGTTGATGAAGCTTATTTTAATGCGATCATCAAGCGGTATAATGGTGATGTCAATGGTGGTGTCTTTGAAACTGTAATTGACAGCATTGTGAAGCAGGTTATCAATTACCCGCTGCATCTTATTGACATCGCATTTAATTGATATGTTTGGCGTGGCTTGTAGCTGGCATTTAAGGTCCTTCTCAATAAGCATTGGCTGAAACTCAAAGATTAGCTGCTCAAACATTCTGGTGAGATTAACATGCTCAAGCTCAAGGGTCAGGTTTGAAAGATTAAAGCGGGTGATTTCAAAAAACTCATTAATTAGATATTCCAACCGCTCTGCCTTGTCTAAAGATATGGATAAATATTTTTCCCGAAGCTCCTCTGAAATCTGGCCTTCATCCCGAAGCAGGGTTAGATATCCAATGACTGAGGTGAGTGGCGTCTTTAGATCATGGGCAAGATATACAACAAGGTCATTCTTCCGTTGTTCTGCTTCTTTGGCTATGTGCGCATTGTTTCGCAGTGTCATCTTAAGCTGATTCATCTTAAACTCCGTTTGCTTTAGCTCGGAGGGAAGCTCAATTAACCGATCGTCTAAATGATACATATTCTCTGTTGCTTCAAGAACATGATTAAGAAAATAAAAAGGTTTCTTCCAATAATAATAGAAAATGACTGAAAAACCAATGACGAAATACAGCAGCGCAACCCAAAAAGTCCTATCAAAAAGCCAATGTACAATGAGATATATGAGTTCATGGCCATACCATGTAATTTGACTGTAAATAAGAATTGAAAATAGAAAAAGTATTATTCCTGCCAACAAATATAAAATAAAAGTAATGGAGAAGTGAAATAAAATTTTCCTTGACAGGTCTTGTTTTTCTTTTTTAAGTTCAGTTGTTAAATCTTGTTTATTCAATTTTATACCCAACTCCCCACACTGTTTTTATGAATTTAGGATTCTTAGCCGGCTCGTGCAATTTGTCACGCAGACGGCCAATATGTGCCATGACAGTATTGTTATTATCAAGAAATTTCTCTTCCCAAACTGCTTCGAACAATTCTTCGGAGGACACAACCTTCCCCCGATGATCACATAAATACCATAAAATAGAAAATTCAATGGGTGTCAGTGACACCTCCTTACCAAATAAAGTGCATTGGTGTGAATCTTTATTGATGATCAGCCCTTTAATATCATATTCCGTAATGACTGTGGAATCCTTCGCATCAGATTGATTATAGCGGACATATCGCCTTAATTGTGTTTTAACCCGCGCAACGACTTCTAAGGGATTAAACGGTTTGGTTATATAATCGTCTGCGCCAATTGTCAAGCCCATGATCTTATCCATATCTTCTCCCCTAGCGGTTAACATAATGATCGGAAAAAAGTATTTTTCCCGAACCTTTTGGCAAATATGAAACCCGTCTATATCGGGCAGCATGACATCTAAAATCGCCAAATCCAGTGCTGTGGTTTGGATGCATTCTAAGGCTTCTTTGCCGGTATAAAATTTATATACTGAATAACCATCGTTCTTCAGATATGCTTCAACTAAATCAGCTATTTCTTTTTCATCGTCTACTATTAATATATTCTTGTTCATATATGAAATTTGTCCTTCATCTGAAATCTTCGCATTTGCTGTTATGCGTAAATAATAACATAATTATGAAGAAATAACAACTGTAGCTCAAACTAAACTCCAATAATTCCTTTTACCCCTCCTTTTAAAAAACCCCTTGGTTTCATGACAAACCAAGGGGGAGTTGATTACTTAACCAGGTCGATAGCCTGACAACGAGATCGCAATCGCCGGACAGAGCAGTACTGTCTCTTTAAGTCTGACGATAACAGCTTCATCAGGGTTCTTAGGTCCGATGTAGCTGGAATAGCGTTCTCCTAACTGAAATAAGTCGGGGTAGACGTCCATACAAAATCCGCAGCCGTTACATCGTGAGAGATTAACTACAACTTCCATGACGTGCTTTACAGATCAATGATTTTCTTGACCATTTCCTTATACGGATTAATATTGGCATTGGCTTTGATGGACACCCTACAAGCAGCAGGGGCACCGCCGCCTAGACAGCTTTCTGCCGGGATAACAGAACCCTGTCCCATAAGATATTCGATAAAACGCAGTAATTTAACTCTGTCTCTGGCAGATGTACCGGGCTTTGCCGGCAAATATTTCTCGAGCATGTCTTTCGTCTCGGGATTGTCAAAATCAGCCTGGGATGGATGCGTACAGACTAACCCGCCGGCAATTTCCGCCAAGTATTCAGCAGTGCGGTATACAGCATTAATCCCCTGTACTTTTGCAATGTTGACATAAAGTGAATGAGGCACAAAACTTCCACATGGTGTTTGGCTACAACGGGCGGCAGAGGCTAAGCTGCTGGCATAGGATCCTTCTGAAAGCTCAACCATGGACATAACCTTTTGTGCGATATGGCTGATTCTTTCGGTTCCAAGCTGCTCAGCTGCCAGAACTGCTGCGCCGGCTGCCAGATCGCAGTGTCCTGCTTTACATGCTGAGAATGTGAAACGATGCATGTCCGCAAAGCGTAAAACCAGCGCACCGCTGTGCTCGTATTCGCCGCACATAAAGACTCGTTCCCAAGGAACAAAAACGTTGTCGAAGACGACCAGTGAGGCACCATGAATGCCATATTTGGGATTGCCTAGATCGGCGCCGCTGCCTTTTAGCCAACGGAAATTACCGGCCGGTGCTTCGAAAATCTGAGTTACGCCGGGCGTGCCATTGGGGATCGCAAAACTTAAGGCATAATCAACATCGCCTTCGGTCATGGCTTCTGTAGGTAAAACAAGAAACTCATGTGTAACTGGCGCACCGGACATATGTGCCTTGGCGCCGCGAACAATGATTCCGTCATCGCGACGTTCCACAACATGGACAAATGAATCGGGGTCGGGCTGCTTGCCCGGCTTAAGCCCGCGATCGCCTTTAATGTCCGTCATCATGCCTGCTACTGAGAGGTCATTATCTTGGACATATTGAAGCCATTTCTTGAAGTAGTCATGATATTTTGTACCTTTATCCTGATCAATATCATATGTAGTTGCATAGACAGCCTGAATAGCATCATTGCCGACACAACGCGCGCCGACACAGCCGCCATGCTGCGGTGTAAGCCAACGCATCATTTCCAGACGATTATACAGATCCTCCTGGGTCATGTGAACATGCGTGAAACGGCTGACCTTTTCTCCGGTGAGATGAGATGTAGCAGTCAAGATCGGCCGGCTTTCGGCCATTTCATAAGTAATGGAAATAGCATTGATATTCGCACGTGTCATCGGATGTTCCATAACGTCTTCTACTTTTTCACCAAATGCATAGAGGTTGGGTTTCAAATCATGCATGGTTTTAAAATACTGTTCTTTTGTCATGATAGACATTTGAAAATCTCTCCTTTACCAATTCATCTTATTTAGTTCCGTCTTTAAATCATTACGATAATCGGGATGGGCGATATTGATAAGCTGCTCCGCACGTTTGGCAAGGGTTTTGAAGCGTAAGTCTGCAACGCCATATTCGGTGACAACAAAATCAATATCGTTCCGGCTGGTGCTTACCGGCGTTCCGGCCGCAAGTCTGGCGACAATCTTCGATTTACGCTTCTCATTACTTCCGGCAGTAGATGGCAGAGCCAATACTGCCCGCCCACCCTTGGAGGCATGTGCGCCACGAATAAAATCCACTTGACCGCCGACACCGCTATACTGTCTGCTGCCGATGCTCTCAGATGCCGCCTGCCCCATCAGATCAACTTCTACTGAGGAGTTGACGCTGACCATATGATCATTCTTGGCGATGACAAATGGATCGTTTGTATAGTCGCATGGATAGGCGACTACACACGGATTATCATCAACGAAATCATAAAGCGCTCTGGTTCCCATTAAAAATGTTGTAACCATTTTACCGGGGTGCAGACTCTTACAACTGTTATCAATAACGCCGGCATAGTATAAATCCATGACGCCGTCAGAAAACATCTCCGTATGAATGCCCAGATGCTTTTTATCCTTCAAGGCAATCAGCAAAGCGTCCGGAATTGCGCCAATGCCTAACTGAAGGCAGTCCCCGTCATTGATGAGCGTGGAAACATGCTCGCCAATGCGTTGCTCGATCTCGGTAATCCTAGGTCTGGGGATTTCGAGCACAGGGTGGTCGCATTCTACAAAATAGTCAATCTCCGATACATGGAGGAAAGAATCTCCATGGATACGTGGCATTTGAGGATTGACCTCGGCGATGACCGTTTTAGCATATGCTGCCGATGCCTTATTATGATCCACTGATGTTCCCAGACTCACATAACCATGGCGGTCAGGTGGGGAAACCTGAATCAGTGCAACCGATGCATCAAACTCCTTAGAATACATCCGCGGATAATCTTTCAGAAAACATGGTGCAAGGTGACCGGTTCCGTTGGCAACATGATCTCTAGTGACTGCGCCGACATAAGATGTCGTAAAGCGGACTTTATCCACGATATCCGGGGTCAGATAAGGAATATCTTTTGTGATCGTAACCAACTGCGCAATTTCAACATAGTCCAGTACCTTAATCCGTCTGGCCAAAGCCTCCAGTGTCGCTTTTGGCTGTCCAGCAGCAAAGGGAACGGTTATTCTGTCACCGGTTTTAACGGCTTCTAAAGCTGTATCGGCATCTGTTTTCCGAGTGTTATAAATATTTTTCCAGTCCATATCATTTCCCTTTCTTTACACTATTAAGGGATCTGCTTTAGCGCAGCCATTTTAGGATCATGCTGGGGAATAATGATGTCGGCACGGCTTTTGACTTTTTCAACTGAATCATATGCAGCCAGAGCGTCCACATGAATGCCTGGCGTCACATTGCCTTGTTCCGGGAAAACGTCCATGGTGCTGCAGAAACCGCTTATAACTGCCTTGCCCTTGCTGGTATCCACTTCAATCGCCTGTGCGCCCGGTGTATGCCCTGGAACTGGGAAAACCCGTACACCAGAAACAATTTCGGCTTCGCCGTCAATCAGCTTAAGCGGCATCCCCTCAATAAAACTCTGATTATACAAACCGGCCATCATAGGATGTGGAGCGTTAAAGAAATCATATTCCTTTTGCTGAACATATACCGTGGCGTTTGTGAGTAAACGGGCATTTAGTGCATGATCGAAATGAAGATGCGTGAGGATCAAATGCTTGATATTACCAGGTTTTGTGCCGTACTCAGCTAAAGCGTCTGCCAGTGTGTTGACGTCTTCGGTCGCATCATGCCAGTAATTTTTCATGTCAGCAGAGTAGCCGCCTGCGTCTACTAAAACATCGCCCTCCGGGTGCTTGATCAACCATGCGTTGATCGGAATCCAGATAGATTCCCCATAGTTAATGAAATAAGTCATCAGGCCACGGTCAAGTTTAAGCCTTGCGATACGAATCGGATTAATTACTAAATCCATCATAAATAACCTCCTTTGTCAAATAGTCAACTTTTTCTAGATTCATGATTATATTATAGCAAAATATATGCCAATATTATGTTGATAAAATTGGAAATAATACCAATTATTCTATAGATTCTAAAAAAATCACTGTCATTTCATCTTGATCAAAAGAAAAAATAACAATGATTTCTCAAATTTCTCAATAATTATCATTGAGAAACTACCGCAGATCAAACTTTTTCAATAAGCGATAAAAGGTTGCCAAGCTGACTTTAAGGTAAGCTGCCGCCTGACGTTTCCCAGCAGTTGATCGTCCAAATAAATCAAGCGCCATGCGACAGGCCTCCAAGTCAGGTTTAGCAGAAAATGCCTGATGATAATCAGTGCGACCCGACAGACAAACATTTCGAATGTAATCGGGCAGGCACTCAAAGGTAACCTGTGAGTTTTTCGAAAAGGCTGACAAATATTCCATGGTATTGCGAAGCTCTCTAATATTTCCAGGCCAGGGATAATTAAGCAGTAATTCCTGTGCTTGTGGGGTTATTGTCCATTCATTCCGATCATCTAGTTGGTTAAGAAAATGGCGGCAGAGCAACAATATGTCTTCCTTACGTTCCCTAAGCGGCGGCAGATTGATGCAGACAGCATTGAGACGAAAATATAGATCTTCCCGAAACTTCTTTTCGGCTACCAGCTTAGCCAATGGCGCATTTGTGGCAGCCACAATGCGGATGTCAGATCTTATCAACTGTTGTCCGCCGATACGATAGAATTCCTTTTCTTCTAATACGCGTAAAAGCTTTGCTTGATTGGTAATATTCAAATCGCCAACCTCATCTAAAAACAAAGTGCCGCCATCTGCCAGTTCGATGTATCCCTTTTTCCCTGAGGATGCGGCGCCGGTAAAGGCACCTTTTTCATATCCGAACAGTTCGCTCTCGAAAAGGGTTTCCGGTATTGCTGAACAGTTAAAAGCCACTAGCTTCTTTTGATTTCGTGCGCTAAGTTCGTGAATAGATCTTGCGACAAGCTCTTTCCCGGTTCCGCTTTCACCTTGAATCAGAACTGGAAGCGAAAGCTTTGCCACGCTATGAATAAGCGTTTTGACTTCGTTCATCTTAGCGGATACACTGACCATGCGGTGGATTGCCTTAGAGCTTTTTGTCACGCTGCCAAGTGAAATGGTCGAGAGCTCGTCAATGGCCAGGGCAACGCCGTTATAAGGGTATACCTTTGAATCATCTAAACGACTTAAGCGGAAAAGTCTGTCGTCTAATTTTACGACGACGCTATTGTTTCTGATGTTTTCAGTCAGCAAATCGTTCAATGATCTTTTCGGAATTATTTTATGCAAAGACTGTGCTAAATCATTGCTGCCCGGCAGGCGCAAGAATTCTTTTGCGGTTGTATTGAGTCTTAAAATACCTTGATCATTATCAGTGATAATCAACCCTCTGTTCCCGTTAATCTGGAAGAGGCTATTCAGTGAAGCATCAGAAATACTGCGAAGACGCAACACACCAATAAGCGGCGAGTAGTCGGAAAATACACTGGAAAGCTCTCCGATGTATTCCACCCAACTATCTTCCTTTTCAAGGATACGTTTACGGATGTCTTCGCCTTGGCCGAGCAGGCCCACGCTACCTGCGTGCACGCTGCCTTTGAAAATTGGAGCGCACAGTATAATGGAATAGTTGCAGTTTCGGCTGTTTTCACAGTAGTTACATCCGGCTTCGAATCCGGGATCCCGAATGATATTAATGATCTCAGAATCTCTATGTCGGGTCAGGTGACAGCCTTTTGGACGAACACTGCCTACTTTGTTCCAATAGTCTTGTGTACCAAGGACTGCCACACCATCTCTTCCGACTACACCTAATTGTAAATCTCCTAAACGACAAGCTGCTTGCAGCATTGTACTATATTGTTCCGAAAAAGACATCATGACCTCCTTGTTCCACGGTGGTTTTATCAGCCGTTGTCACTTTAACTATAAACGAACGGGTAAGTAATTAATTATATTCTAATACTAACAAAAAAGCAGAGTATTTGCAACTGGATTATATAAACATTATATAAATAACAAATATACATTATTAATTATCTTTTTTCGACAAAAAAGCTATGTTTATGCATCTTCATGTTACGATATCTTAGTGTTAAACTTATAATATGGCCCAAAATTATTGTCAAATGTTAAGAAACAATTATTTTTATTCAGGGGGAAAATATCATGATAGATTTGTTATCTGTTTTCATAAGTTCAGTCATTATCCTTGCGGAGTTTATCTGCTGTCTGGTTCTTTTTGACGTTTTGTTGGAGAAAAAAGAAGTGGTACATAATATTTATCCAATCTTAGATATAAAAATACTGGTATTAGTTGTGGTTAACTGGGTCGTCGCCAATTATATCGAAAACGCAATCCTTAAGGGGCTATTAATCCTTGCATGCTACTGTGTGTTTCTATATTTTTTCTATAAAGCCGAAATTGTAGTAAAGCTGTGCGTTTCAATCATACAGTATATTCTTATTATTGTTGTTGATAGTTTTTCAGTTATCCTTATATATGGTTTGCTCGCATTACCCTTAGAGGTGATAAAAAGCAATTCACGCTATTTCTTTTTTGCTGCGACATTCTCAAAAACATTTCTTTTTTTACTTGTCATGATCATTAAAAAGATAGTCAGCTCCAAGCGCCACCCAGAGCTAAATTATATCTCAAAATATCATTGGCTTGTTTATGTTTTACAGGCGGTTATCACGATGGTATCGCTTTTGTCAATTATTGAGCTCTGTTACAGATCGGGAACTGTTCCTTTCATTGCAATAGTTGCGGCTCTTGGATTGTTATTTCTCAATTATGCTATTCTCGGGCTTCTTGAGTCTTCTGCGCGTTTTGGAAAAAGTGAAAGAGAAAATGCTTTGTATCAACAGCAAATTGAGGTTGAAACAGCAAACATCAAAGCTTTAAATAAAACATTTACCGCACAAAAGCAGCATATGCATGATTATAAGCAGCAAATAGCAACGATCTATCAACTAGCCAATGACTCAAAATATGATCAGGTAATCCATTTGATAAAATCAATTTCCGACGATATTTACGTGTCTCTCTATAGGGTCAAGACAAATCACGATATTATTGACGCAATATTGAATCAAAAATGTATGCTGTCCGAAAATAAAGGGGTAACTTTAGATATTAGAGGCGGAGACTTATCAGAGGTCAATATACCAGAGCATCTATTAGTCATTATATTGTCAAATGCACTTGATAATGCAATTGAGGCTTGTGATAACGTGATTACAGATAGAATTATTAACGTAAAACTGTTGAATGAAAATGGGATCTTTGTTTATTCAGTGATCAACCCGGTCGTAAGACCCATAGAGATTCAGAACAACATGATTGAGACAACCAAAGCCGACCGGCTTGTGCACGGGATTGGCCTAAAAAATATTGCTTTTGCCTTGTCAAAATGTAACGGCGATTATGAATTAGGCTGTGACGGGCAAACCTTTCAGTTTACTGCTCTGATAAGGCTTAAACAGAACCCTTGATTCTGCAATTCGCCCGTTAAAACTGTCATATGGCTTGATCTTTAGAAAGTGTTTCTTTATGATGATACACATAGGAGATGCTAAATGTTTTTTGGGGGAGGAAGCTGTGCTTAATAAACTTGCCGTTAGAATAACCGAAAAAGCGACATCGATGGCCCTGCTTGGCAGTGAAGAATTTGATATTTATGTATATGCTTTTGAAAAATTGATCAGTCAATTAGTTGTCTACTCTTTACTGTTGCTTATAGGGTTCATTATGAATTCTCCAATAAGCATGATCATATGCCACGTATTCCTAGCATTGCTCCGTGGACAAACAAGTGGCTACCACGCCAAGAGCCCTTTAGGATGCTTACTTCTATCCTGCCTGGTGAGCGTGATAATTATTTACATATCAAATAGAGTTAATGAGTTGTTTATGATACCAGCATTAATTATTTCAATCATATATATTCTATATGCAGCCCCGATAAATCATAAGGATCTTAATTTATCGCCCTATGAAATTGAGCGATTAAGAAATTCTACAAAATACGTATTGACTGGGGAAATGAATCTAATTATCATTTTATACTTGTTCCATTTTACACATGCGCTGTATATACCAGCCAGCTTAGCGATTATTAGCGTGGCTTTGTCCATGCTATTATCGAAAATATTAAAACAGGAGGTAAATAAGGATGTCAGAACTGATTGATTCAGCTAAGGAAAAACTTATGGAGTCAGCCGTTTCAGCGGCAAAAGCAAGTGTGGCAGATAGTGTCTGGTGGGGATGGCCACCAGGATGCATGGGTATTTTTTATCAAGGAAAAAGACCTGATTCTTTGCGCAGATCTGGAGAGAGTGAAGACAACAACAAGTAGTTGGACTAGTTGCCAATTAGAGGGGACCAATAAACGGTTGCCTCTTTTTGACTTAGACTTTTATTTTCGAAATTATTGCCGCAATACGCTTGGCACGGGTAGACTCTTGTTTGGCAGCTTCAATATGCAGGACATATTTTCTTTGCTGGGAATAGGACAGGCTTTGAAAAGCAACCAGTGCTTTTTCGTTAAGCTGTTGTTTAAAGTCCTCAGGCAAAGTGACGACTCGGTCTTCTTCATCTTTTTCCAACCTGACATCAATCGCATCACCAAAAGCTGCCCCCATCTTTTGCCTGATCGCTTTCGGGACACCAAGTATATGACAAGGCAACCCCATCCGCACGATGGAGCCGCGGTATTCCACGCCGTTTAATAATGCCTTAACTTTTACCCGTTTTGTGCCGTACTCTTTCACGACATCAAAAGGAATCTCGATATATCCTGCATCCATAGTGTCATTTTGTAATAATGTTGCTTTGAATTCTTTGATACTCATGGCTCTCTCCTTGTATATTGGTCGTTGAAAATTTGCATAGCTAAACTGTAATTAAAAGTATATCAATAGTCCGATGAAAATGCAATCCTTGCTCATGTTTATAGCTTATGCACAAAAACAAGGAATCAGTATGAAGAAAGATATCAAAGAGAAAACAGCAGGAATACAGGTTGACATAATATTGATTTAGATATTAATAAAGAAAATTTCCACTTTTAAGTTGTACTTTTTCTTGACATAGTACCACCTTCCCCCAGAAAACTGACTGTGCCGTTTTCAAGTTCAAATTCATAGCAGCCCTCCAGACAATGATCTATTTGCAGATATTCTTTTGTGGGAGCTATGGGGTAAAAGCAAGAGTCCATGTTTAGATTGTTATAGGATACTTGAATACCCGGAGCCACATCATAACAGTTCATCTTTCCTGAACCATATGCGTCCTCAAGACGATATAATGCACGTCCACCGTTTTTGTTGTTTCCAGCAAAAATATAGCCTTGATAGGCCTGTTCAAAAATACTGTTTTCTTGCATCTTGTCAGATATAAATAAATTATCCACTTTATTCATATAGCGCTGCCTTTTCTAAAGATAATATAAAACATATGGTTAGTTTTAGCTAACCTTTTTTCAATATACCATATATAAATATTTTCGTCAAGAAAACGGATGATAGCGATAGCAGATAAAAACCTTTGCATTTTTTTAAAAAGCATTGACATTTACATCACATAGACAATTATCTATGTGAGGTGATTTTGAATGGAGTACTTCATGCAAAACTGAGTTTTCATTTCATTACTTGCTTCTGCTTTGACAAAACGTTTACTGTAATAACTTCACAATTTCGTCCGCCTTTAATACCTTGCCATAGGAAATCACCTTGCCGTTTACCACAAGGGCAGGAGTGGTCATTACACCGTAAGCTGCAATCTGGCTAAAGTCTGTTACATGGTCGATGGATGTGTTCATCCCAAGCTGCTCTAAAGCTGTTTTCGTGTTGGCCTCCAGTTCATTACATTTCCGGCATCCGGAGCCGAGTATTTTTACAGCCGCTCCTTCGCTCTGCGTTGCTTTGGCCTGCGCCATACTTTCGGCGCTTATTTCCCCGCAGCAACAGTTGTTATCAGTCTTTTTCTTTCCAAACAATGCCATAATTATATACCTCCGTTAAAATAAGAATTGGAATGCGTTAAACAAGTAACCGATAATGATAATGCCTACCGTACATATGCCTACAAAGAGCCCAAGCAGTTTCGGCTTTACCGCTTTACGAAGCATAATAATGGACGGCAGCGACAATGTTGTTACGCCCATCATAAAAGAGAGGATTGTGCCAAGCCCCACGCCTTTTGCATATAACGCCTCCGCAATCGGAATCGTGCCGAATATGTCGGCGTACATTGGAATCCCAATGACACTGGCAATAATAACCGAGAACGGATTATTACTACCGAGGACAGTCTGGATAAAGCTTTCCGAAATGACGTTATGGATTAAGGCGCCGATACCAACACCAATCAATACATAGGGAGCAACCTTTTTGAACGTAGATACAACCTGTTCTTTAGCATATACCATACGGTTGCGGCGGGTTAAATCAGGACTTTCAATGTCCACCGTGTTAGCCTGGGAAATATATTGTTCCACGTATTTTTCCATGTGCAGTTTTTCAATGAGCGTACCGCCTGTGATAGCGAGGACCAGACCAACCACGACATAGGCAACTGCGATTTTAGGTCCGAAAATGCTCATTAACAGGACGAGCGAACCAAGGTCAACCAACGGCGAGGAAATCAGAAATGAAAATGTAACACCCAAGGGCAGCCCCGCACTTGTAAACCCTATAAATAAAGGAATTGACGAGCAGGAGCAAAATGGTGTAACCGTACCAAGCAGCGCCGCCAGTGTGTTCGCTGCAATACCGTGAAAACGCCCGAGGATTTTTTTCGTGCGTTCAGGGGGAAAGTAGCTTTGTATATAAGAGATGACGAAAATAAGAACGCTTAACAGTACCAGTATTTTTATTGTATCGTAAATGAAAAATTGAATACTGCTGCCTATCCAACCGGAAGTGTCAAGACCAAGGGCTGAAAGTCCGGCACCTATCACATCATTAAGCCATTTCATCCCAAGGATTTGCTCTTGAAAAAAGGTCCATATTGCTTTGATTACATTCATACTATACCACCTTTCCAAATATATAGACAAGCATCTATGCATTCTGTAAAAAATATATCTATTTCTTGCAGATGCAATCCTCCGTGCTTGACATTATGTTGTGCAAGAAATTCTCAAAGTCGCGGGTAGTATTTTTATTTAACGAATAGTACATCCACTTTCCCTCTTTGCGTCCGTTTACAAGCCCGCAATCACATAAGACTTTCATATGATGGGAAAGGGTAGGCTGTGTGATATTAAACCTTTCTAAAATTTTGCAGGCGCAAAGTTCTCCGCAGGACAGCATGTCAATAATCATTAGCCTGTTTGTGTCGGAAAGGGCTTTGAACAAGCCGGCATGCACTGTATATTTGTTCATATCTTTCACCCCTTGACCCTTGACAACTGTTGTTCTGAAAAGTCACCTAATTCTATGACATAGTTCTGTTTAGAGAGAATCGCAACCCCATATATATATTAGGTTGCGATTCGTATGGATTCATATAGTTATTTCAGTTACAAGTAAGTCCACCGTCATATTAGATGCATACGCCTCTATCATTTCCTGCAGGGTGATATAGAACTGATGCATGCAGCAAAACCCGCCTGATTCCTTATTACATAACCCGGTTTCCCTGCGGCAGCAGCTGGATATAACTACGGTACCCTCCATGGCACAAATGATATCATAAACCTTGATTTGAGAAGACGGGAGGGGTAGATAAAAGCCACCGGCCGACCCCTTCATTACACCAAGCAGTCCTGCGTCCCGGAGCTTTGCAGCGATTTGTAACAAGTACCTCTTAGAAATAGATGTGCTTTTCGCCAATTCCGTTGATGGAACAACTTTCTTTTGTCGGGCAACATATATAATAATTCGAATTGCATAGTCCGTTGAAATATTCAGCTGCAAATATAATCGCCTTCTTTCTATAATGAATTACTGGATAGCATTAATAAAATTCAGCATCTGCTTCTGATACTCCATCCCTCGGCGTTTTCCCGAATAGAAATAAACTTTTTATAAATTCCCTCTTGCCGGACTAATTGTTGATGCGTCCCCTGTTGTACCAGGCAGCCTTCATCCATAACCAGAATGTTATCGGCATTTTCAATAGTTGCCAGGCGATGAGCAATGGTGATTACCGTCTTTCCTCTGGTAAGCTCGGTCAGTGCCTGCTGGATTAAATGTTCATTTTCCGGATCAATACTTGAGGTCGCTTCATCCAAAATAATAATTGGAGTATTTTTTAATATGGCCCTGGCTATGGAAATACGCTGTTTTTCTCCCCCTGATAACGATGCCCCGGCTTCATCGACAACGGTCTCATACTGCCTCGGCAGCGCCATGATAAAATCGTGGCATCTGGCTTTTTTTGCGGCGGCAATGATTTCCTCCTGTCCAGCACCTTCTTTGCCGAATTTAATATTATTTGCAATCGTATCATTAAACAGGTAGACATTCTGAAAGACCATACTCGTTTGCCGCAACAGACTGTCACAAGTATATTCCCTGATATCGTGACCGCCCAATAATATTGCCCCCTGGTCGACATCGTAAAAACGGTTGATCAAATTACATAATGTGGTTTTACCGCTTCCGGAAGGTCCAACGATTGCGGTAAAACTGCCTTGCTTAAACCGGCAGCTCACATTCCTGATGACACTCTTCTTTTCATAGGCAAAGGAGACATTTTTAAATTCGATATCCATTGATTCCGGTCTGATTTCTTTTCCGTCTTCATCAATAAAATCCGTGTTTTCAATTTTTTCCAGTTTATCCAGAGTATTATTTATCACCTCCAGAACATGCGCTGCACTGCTCAGGTTTTCGGCGCTTGAGAAAATTATAAAAGAAAGGACCGCCAGAAAGATCATTGATTCTAAGGGCATACTGCCTGCCAATGTCTGATATGCGGACACTGCGATAATGCCTACTGCCGATATCTTCAAGGACAGCATATGAAAAAAATTAAAGACAGCATATTCCTTTTCAATTTTAATATTTATATTTTTACTTTTCTGATAGGCCGATTGGATGCCTTTTACCGAAACACCTTCCTGATTAAAGGATTTAACCAGTGAGATTCCTCTTAAATACTCGATTGTTGCAGCAATCATTGAAGCCTGGGCTGTCTGATGTACCGATGTATTCGCCCGGCTCCTACGACCCATAAAATAAAGGAATGCTGTCGACAGCAATAGTCCGACAATGGCTATAACAGCGGCTGTTTTGCTGTAGTACAGCAATAAACAAATCATTGCGATGATCGTAATATAACCATTGACCACACTATCAACCATATTCATCGCATGCATCTCCATAAAAGACAGGTCTGTAGTCACCGCCGACACCAGTTCACCGGTGGAATTTTCATGAAAAAATCCCAACGGAACACGCTTTAGAATATTGCCGATGTCGATCCGCTGTTTGGCCAGCCGCTCATACCCGACCGTATCCTGGAACAGCGCCCGTAAATAGGAAAAAGCAAATCTCCCGGCAACAGCAAACAGCATCAGGCCAAGTACCAGGAAAATATCATTCACGGTTAAGGCCTTGGTTCCATCTAAATCTTTAAGTATTTCGCCCAGACCGAATGCCGCAAGAGCGACCGGCATTGTCATGAAAATTCCGCTGATAAAGGCAAATATGAATCCAATATAGATTCTTTTCTTATGTCTTCCCGTCCAATTTAGTATTCTTTTTACAATCCTCAGCATAACACTTTCCTTTCCACTATTGACTTACCGCCCACTTTTTCGCGCCAATATGAGCCTCCCACATATTCTTATAAACAGCAGAGCTTTCAAGAAGTTCCTGATGCGTTCCCAACTCCAGCACCCCACCATCCTTTAAGATGACAATCTGATCCGCATCCTTAATGGTAGAAAGCCTATGCGCAATCACCAACAATGTTTTCCCGACAGTCAGTTTTCCAATTGCTTGTTGGATTTTGTCTTCGTTTTCCGGATCAGTAAAGGCAGTCGCCTCATCCAGAATAATGATTGGGGCATCCCGCAATATCATTCTGGCAATCGAGATGCGCTGCTTTTCTCCTCCTGACAGCTTATCCCCGGCTTCTCCGGCCATTGTTTCATATCCATGATCCAGCTTTGTGATAAAATCATGACACATTGCTTTCCCGGCCGCTTCATATACTTCCTCATCACTGGCTCCGGGACGTCCTAAGCGGATATTTTCCAATAGTGAACAGTTAAATAAATAATTATCCTGCGAAACATAACTGATGATATGTGACAGCTGCGAAAGCGGAATTTCTTTAATATCCACGCCGCCGATGGTAATTCTGCCATCGGTCGGATCCCAGAACCGGGCAATCAATCTTGCCATCGTTGATTTACCGCCGCCGGATGGTCCGATCAACGCCGTAAAAGCACCTTCTCTGACGGTAAGATTAACATTGTTCAGCACATTTTCATTTTCGCCGGCATCTTCCCGATATCGGAAGGATATATTCTGAAATTCGATGGAATGGCCATTCAATACCGCCTCTTCAACTGCATCCGACAGTTCCTCCTGCTTCAATATTTCATCTGTTTCGGCCACTGCATATTGAATCACTTTCAAAGAATTGATATAGGTGGAGAATCCCATCATCGGGGCAATCAGACCCATTGACAAGACAATGCACAGCACCAGCTCGGCCGGTGACAATGAGCCTTTCATATATAAGTACATCCCGATTGGCATTACGCCCAAAAGGGTCGATGGCATCACGGATGTCAGGAGGTTGCCGCTAACCCACATTTTTTTATACCAATCTACCGTTAAGTCACAAAATTTGCGGATTACCTGGCGGTATTTCTCATATGATTTCTCCGACTGATTGAATATTTTAATGACTTCAATCCCCTCGATATATTCAATAATCACGCTATTCATATGGTTATTCGTTTTCATGTATTCATCATACTTTGCATTGACCCCTTTCATCGCCGGTCCGGAAGCGATTACGACAATCGGTATCGTGATTAGCGAAGCCACCGCCATTCCCCAATGGACGTTCAGCAGATAAATAAACACCCCTATTGGCGCCAGCACATATCCAATTCCCTCGGGAATAAGATGAGCCAGCGGCAGTTCGATTGTTTCGACCCGGTCCACGATTACACTTTTTAGATTACCGATTGGTTTATTAATAACAAATCCCAAGGGGAGCTTTAACAGTTTCTCCGTCAGCTGCAGCCGGATGGTTTCCAGTATCGTATAGGCAGACATATGCGATAAGGTGGTTGATATTTCAAAAAACAGCAGTTTTAGCAGATAACCGCCAAAGCACAGCAGACACCATTTAGAGACGCTGACAAGTTCCGCCTGATTTCCCAAAAACTCTGCCATCAGCCGATAGATTGCAACATACGGGACAAACCCGGCCGCCACACTAAGCAGTGAAAAGATAACAGAAAAAATCATTTTCCCTTTACATCTGCCGGCAAATTTCATTATTATACTGATTGCACTTTTACCCATAGTGTTCCTCCCAAATTTATGATTTTCTAATTGTTCTGACTCCCTTGACTTGTCATCCGTTTAGCTACAATTTTTTTGCCCCACAGACAGCCGAGAACAGAGCAGATAATCGTTACCGCTACAAGCATGATGACAAGTGGCGTATTAATAATTTCCATAGCGGCATCTCCAACCGGGCTCGTGAATTTGTCTGCATAGAAGCTCCTGAAAGCATCCTGCATATAGCACAGTGGAATATATTCGCCCAACGCAAGACCAAGCATGGGAAAAGTAATTCCAATCACCTTTCCTGCGTTGCTGTTTTTTCCAGCGGTATTATAGATGATTTCTCCGATGATGCCTCCCACAAAGGTGCAGATAAACAGCAACCCATAGGGAACCATTGAAAACAGGCAGAGGCTAAAAAGGAATGAGGAAATAAGAATTCCTCCACGGATGTTTATTTTGGACAGCATGACAACAAGGATCAGTGCCCCGGCAATCGAAAGAATACAAGGCAGTACCAGCAGAATCGGCGGGAAAAAGCCGATTGTGCAGGCGATAATCCAGCTAACAGCAATCCACAAGGCGCTGAATACACCGATACGGATTAAATCACGGATTTTTTTGCTTTCTTTTGTTTTGGCAGTCATAACATTATTCCTCCAGTTTAAAAATTTTTGATAATAAGGTTGGTGTATATTGATCAGGGGTGATTCGCTTAATCGAATGGTCTTCCTGAACAATCAATAGTGATGTAAATAGGGATACTGCAAATTCATAATCGTGGGTGATAACAAAAGCGATACGTCCTTTTGAAGCCTGCTGCTTTATCGTTTCCCGAACCAACTGCATATTTTCAGCGTCTAAACCACTTGTTGGCTCGTCAAAATACAGGAATGGCATATCACACATACAGGATAAGGCAATCGAAAGGCGTTGCTTCTGCCCACCGGATAAAGTCGATGGATGGACATTTTCATACCCCGCTAAAGAAAAGCTTTTAAGAATTTCTCTGGCCTGTTCCTGTACATTGGGTATATTCACATAGCCGGAAATCATCTCATTCAGAACGCTTCCTGCGAAAAACTGATAATCCACATCCTGCATCACATAAAATGACTTTTTTCTTCGTTTTTGTTTGGAGGCATATTTGCCGCAAAGACTGATCTTGCCGCTTTTCGGTTTTTCAAGCCCCATCAGCACACGAATCAAGGTAGACTTTCCCGTGCCATTTTTCCCTACGATCCCTACAATATCTCCACTTTCGCATTCAAAGGAAACGTTGCCCCAAAGAAGCTGCTCCCTTGGATATTGGAAAGATAAATTTTCTGCCCGGATCGAAACCACCTCAGAACTGGATGGTTTGATAACAACAGATTCTTCTCGAATCTGTTTAAGATTGACTTGCCGAAGCCCATTCTTGTAGAGCCATTCACCGGAGTAACCGGAAAACTCTTTGCCACTGAAGATTTTCTGAATTCTTCCATCTCGTAAACATATCACACGGTCTGCTAATTCCCGGAGGTAATACAGCTTATGTTCGGAAACGATGATTGTACAACCCTGTTCTTTTAACTGTTTTAGGAGCTGTCGTAATTGCTCCGTACCAATCCAGTCCAAATTAGCAGATGGCTCATCAAGCACATAAATGGTGACGCCTGCGGTATAAACCGATGCCACTGCCACCTTTTGCTTTTCACCGCTGGAAAGCTGAAAAATACTCTTTTTTAAGAGGTCTGATATATGTAGCCGCCCTACAGTGTTGCGAAACCGCTCTTGAATCAAAGTCATCGGCACTCCTAAATTTTCACTTGGAAATGGAATTTCCGTTTTGACATGCAGGGTAAAAAACTGTGAGCGGGGGTCTTGAAAAACACTTCCTACATAAGCAGAATAATCGCCAGTTTCATGCTCTGAAATTTCCATGCCACAAACCTGGCATGTGCCGGCAATTTTCCCTTCAAAGAAGTCGGGAATTAACCCGTTCATGCAGCGTGTCAATGTGGTCTTTCCACACCCGCTGGGACCGGTCAATACGATAAATTCTCCTTCCTGGACGGAAAGGTCAATATCATGTACGCCGAAGGTATTGCTTTCGTTATATGTAAAGCTAAATTGATTGAATCTTATTTTTTCTTCTGGCTTCTTCATATCATTTCACCTCCATCAGAAATTCGAATAATTTAGGGTAAACAATCCACAAATAACCGCTGCCATGCCTAACAAATAAAGAAAGTCAATCCTTGTAAATCTGACATCTGTACAACAAGTACGTTTCCGCTTCAAGCTCAATCCTTTACACAATGAGGTGGCAGATAATTCTTCAGAAATCTTTTCGCTCCGAAACAGCAGGGGAACCATGTAGTTTTCCAATGTTTTTACCAATCGCGTCAAATTGGAAAAAGACAAATTCAGATCCCGCATTTTCAGGCTTTCGTTGATATAATGGCTTTCCCGAAGAATTGTCGGTACATACCGATACACAACCATAAGCGGAATGGATAAAGACTTCGGAATATGAATCGCATCCAATGCATAAAGTAATTCGTCTATCGGTGCTTTATCGACCAGCAGTTTAAGGAGCAGATAAACTGGATACGCTCTGAGAATCATCATCAGGAACGCCGGAAAAACCATGGATAAAATTGGTACATTAACCGCTGTGAGTACAAATATCAAGCCGTACATCACAGCATAGGAGATAAGCCTTTTCAAGAAAACCTTTAATCCGTACCAATAAAGGAGCAAAAAGTCAATGACCAAAAAGAGACCGATCACCGCAACCTCATTATGAAAATAAAAACCCAAGACACCAGCGACGGCAATCTGCAAAATCAAGATTCGTGCATCTGGTTTGGATGCCTTAAAACTCATCTTAAATTTTGTCCTCCTTTCTTCCCGCCATTGCAAAATGTGTGCGTTCATGATAAAATAAAAATCAGGTTAGATATTGCTAACTACACGATTCATTATATAGGGTGATGGGTTCATGTGGCAATAGCTACACCATTGAAGCGACTTTGCGCCGTATTCTTTCGGCTAATCGGCGTATTTTGAAAGGGGAGATATAAATTGAGTGAAGTAAAGGAGCTTTATCAGCAGATGCTGGGGGCGGATGGGTTTCTTTTTGACAGCAGCCTATCAATAATAAAAGAAGGACAATTCTGCTATACTTTATCGCCGGATAAGGGAGAGGGGTATTTCTGGAATTATTTCTATGAAGACATGTTTGTCATACAAAAACAGGATTTTTACTTTTATGAGGATTTCTTTTTAGAATCACCAGAACCCGATTTCATTGCTGTGCAATACTATTTTTCTGTTTCAGGCGAAGAATTTCATCCTTATTGTCAGCTTTCTCCGAACAGTCTGAGAGGCTATGTTGGCGGCAGCGGCAGAACTTTTCAAGCGGTCTATCATAAAAACATTCCAATACGCTCTGTCAGCATCAGCATCATGCCCGGCTTTTATAATAACTATCTGAAAGAGAAATTAGGCGGTGAGTATATTGATCCCAGGAATGCTTTTAAACGAATGATGCTTGGCGTAGATTTTCCGCAGCTGGTGGCTTTACTAAAACAGATACAGACCTATTCCGGCAGCGGAATTTCCGCAAAGCTGTTCTATGAAGGGAAGGTATTGGAAACACTTGCTCTGATTTTGACCGAAGCCAAGAAGAACCAAAACCGCAGCAAGAAGATTCCCATCACAAAAAATGATGAAGAAAATTTGAAAGCTGTTGCAGATTATATTGACCACCATTTTGGCTTTTCTATCACTCTTGAACGGCTATGCAAAATAGCTTATATGGGAAACACAAAGTTGAAAATCAAATTCAAAGAATATTTTGGATGTAATGTTACCGACTACATTATTCAAAAACGAATTGGGCAGGCGCAGCGCCTGTTGATTGGTACAGAATTAAGTATTTCTGAAATCTCACAAGCTGTGGGATATAAACGACCTGAAAGCTTTGCAAAACAATTTCAGAAGGTTACAGGGCTTTTACCGAGAGAATATCGGAAAAGTATTGAGCTGCAAATTCCATCAGTCTGGACATAGGACTTTTGTTTATATCCATTGCAATATAATCCTTAAATAAAATAATAGAGGTTGGTTACTGTATCTACTTAACCAACCTCTATGTATAGTGATTCAACATTTTCCGCTACTCTGAAAGAGTCTATAGTCCCCCATTTAGACAGCGGATTGGTATATTAATGTGAGATACTGCTCCATGAATGGTCGGTCAAGACCCATTTCCTGACGCACAATCTCAACCTGCTCAGGAGTAGGATTGGAAGTCGTTCGCCGCACAAATGCTTCCGCCGGATCAGTAGGGGAGAGATTAGCAAAGAAGAAGGAAAGCAAAGTAACACCACACAATACAATCACCAGCATAATAAGCCTGCTTCCAATTCTTTTTATCATGCCGATTCTCCTGATTTTAGCGGTGCTCGTTCTGGGTTTTTAAGTTTCCAGCCAATTGTCTCTTTACGCTCACTGACAAATTCGGCATAAATACCCGGCTGTACAATCAATGTATCATGTGTCCCCTTCTGCACGATTCTGCCTCCATCCACGACTAAAATCTGGTCAGCGTTCCGTACGGTTTTCAGACGGTGGGCAATCATAATAATCGTTTTATCTTTTGTAAGTGCTTCAATAGCAGACTGTAAACGGTCTTCGTTTTCCGGGTCAACATTTGCCGTTGCCTCATCAAAGATAATAATGGGTGCATCCTTTAGCATCGCTCTTGCAATGGAAATACGCTGTTTTTCTCCTCCTGAAAGGGAAGCACCCCCTTCACCAATCATCGTATTGTAGCCGTCCGGCAGTGCCAGGATGAAATCATCACAGCATGCCTTTTTTGCTGCTTCCACCACTTCCTCATGGACGGCGTCCGGCTTTCCGAACTTAATATTGTTTTCAATGGTATCTTCAAACAGGTAAACATTCTGAAACACCATACTGATATTAGTCATCAAACTGCCAAGGGTATACGCCTTTACGTCATGCCCGCCAATGGATACCGTTCCACTATCTACATCCCAAAAATGGGCAATCAGATTGCAAAGGGTTGTTTTCCCGCTTCCGGAAGGACCGACAATTGCTGTCATGGTCTTATCCGGTATGGAGAAACTTATATCATTTAAAACCTGCCGTTTCTCGTAGGCAAAATCCACATGTTCAAATTGAATATCATGGGAAACGGGAATGATTTTTTCGCCATCCTCATCCATGACCGGAACCTTATCAATCTCATTTGCCCGATTCATGGAGACCTCAGTCAAACGCAGGTTTGCCATCCCGCTGCCGGCAGTTTTAAGCTGTTCAAAGACGATAAAAGAGGAAACCATCATCATCAGGCAGTAAACAAGGGGCATCAGTCCATTCAGATAAAGCATAATGGATACGAAAATAATGCCGACACTAAACAGATTTAATAGCAGCTGCTGGGCTGCAACATAGGGTGTCATCGTCTTTTCCATCACTTCGTTTTTCCTGCAGCTTTGTTCGATGGCCCGGTCAACCTTCGTGTTTCTGCTTTCATCCAGATTAAATGCTTTCACCACACTCATGCCTTGGATTGTCTCTAAAACAGCTTCCACCAGAGTCTCCTGGGCTGCCTGTCTAAGCGGGGCATTCCGCCTTGATTTCTTTTCCATAAGCGAAGCAACACAGAGGAATGCTAAAATGCCTGTCAGAACAATCAGCCCAATTCGCCAATCGAAGATAAAAATGGCAAACGCAAATACAATGGCGTTTAAAAATCCGCCCAGTGTTACGACCAGCACCACCGGCGCAGCGTTTTCGACATCACTTAAAATAGTTGTCGCAACAGCAGTTATGTTGCCAAGGCTGTTTTGATTAAAATAACCCATAGGTACAATTTTCAATTTATCGCCGATATAAATACGTTTTCCAGCCACCATGAAATAGCCCGCATGGGTACGCTGCAGCTGTGAGAAATACCCGGTGGCAATCTTTCCAAGAATACTCAGCAGCATCAGTCCCAGAGCGGACAGAGCATTATTTTCCCCCAGATCGCCCGCTACCAGTGCATTCAGAATCACAAAAACCGCACTCAATTGAATTGCGTTAAAAATAGCATTCAGCAGTCCCAAAAGAATAGAGTTACGGATATTATTCTGTTCAATACCGGAAAACTGCCATATTTTTTTAAATACACCAATCATGCTTCTTCACCATCCTTTACTCCAATGTGCGCCTGCCACATTTCACGATAAAATTCGGATGTGGCAAGCAGTTCCTCGTGGCTGCCTTTTGCCAGAATGCCGCCGTCATTCATCACAATGATTTGATCAGAGTCCGTAATCGTGGAAAGGCGGTGGGCAATTACAATCAGTGTTTTCCCGGCTACCAGCTTACCGACCGCCCTTTGAAGCACCGCTTCGTTTTCCGGATCGATATAGGCTGTCGCCTCGTCCAAAATAACGATGGGTGCATTTTTCAGCATGGCACGGGCAATGGCGATTCTTTGGCGCTCCCCGCCTGAAAGGTGACCACCGGCGCCGCCAACCGGCGTATCATACCCCTTTTCAAGTCCCCGAATAAACGCATCGCACCCGGCATCCTTTGCAGCCTTTTCAACTTCGTCGTCAGCAGCTCCTCTGCGGCCCATACGGATGTTTTCCCGGATGGTGTCATCAAAAAGATAATTGTCCTGCGCCACATAGGCAATCTGCTCTGCCAACTGACGTTGGGGAATATGTTTCAGATTGACACTGCCAATACGGATCTCATCCTCCGTTACATCCCAAAAGCCAGCAATCAGCTTTGCAATTGTCGATTTGCCGCTGCCGGAGGGTCCGACCAAGGCAGTCACAGAACCCGGCGCAATGTTTAAATCAATCCCTTTGACCGCCTGCTTACTGTCTTGGTGATAAGCAAATGATACTTGCTCCAGGGCAATTGTTAAATCATTCAATTCAACAGGTTGCACCGGACGGACTAGCTCCGGAGCGTCCAGAATGTCTCCCACCTGCTGCACCGTTGTCCCCATCATGGCAATGCTGTCAACAAAATTGCTTGCCGCAAGAATCGGACCAACAATGCCCAATGAAAGAATGATGATTGTGATGAAATCCGAAACGGGCAGACTGCCGTTTGCGTAAAATAAAAATCCCAAAGGCAGAACCGTCACCAGCGTCGCCGGGCAGATGGCGGTATAGGCTGACATGGGCCACTGGCAGCTTTTCATCCAGTTATAAAAATACTCCGCATTATAATGAACCGCTTCGGAGTATTTTTCATAGGAGCTGGCGCTCTGATTGAATGCCTTAATAACTTCTATGCCATTTACATACTCCACAACGGCATTATTCATTTGCTTGGCTGCCTCCACGGAGCCGGCATACTTCGCTCCATAGGTTCTGGACATGATCATCACAAAACACATCCCCACCGGCAGCGTAATCAGGGAAATCAGTGCCATCCGCCAGTCAAGTACAAAAAGATAGATGACCAGTAAAATGGGAACGAGGATATTTGCCGTCATTTCAGGCAATAAGTGTGCAAGCGTTGTTTCAAGGCTTTCCACACGGTCAACAATGGTATCCTTGAACCGGCCGGAAGGCGTATCAAGCAGGATACCCATCGGCATTCTTGAAAGCTTGGAAATCAGTTTTTTACGGATTTCTTTTAAAGTCACAAATGTAGCGGAATGGGAAACCATCGTAGACCAATTGGAAAACAAGACCTTTCCTATGTATCCCCCCGCCGCCAGTCCGCACCAAAGCATATAAAACGATACATCTGTCCCTCCGTTTATAAGCTGTATGATCATCCTTGCTACTGCAAAATAGGGTACAAGCCCAAAAGCCACACCCAATATTGCCAGAATAATGGATTTTAAATACTTGCCTTTATTTGGCATGGCAAAGTCTTTCAGTCGGACAACAGGACTTTGCTGTTTTGATTGTTCCATTGTGTTACCTCCTTGATTAGTTTTGGCTAACTGTAGTATTAAAAAAAGAACCGACAATCAGTGAACTGTTGTGATATGCTCATGTCCGCATTTTGGGCAGAAAAGTGGGAAATTTTTTATTATCGTGTCGGCTCTGACTTTTGTTCTCGTCTTACTGCCGCAAAACGGACAATGTACCCAGCCATCTTTGTCTATGCAATTTATATTTACCGGCAAAATTAACCACCTCCTGCCTGCGGGTCAAAAATATCTTTCCAGCCACACATAAAAAACCGCCTAAGCTGTCGGACATATACATGGGCATCTTCCCTGCTCATATCATGAATTACTGTTTCAAATATACCCAGATAATAGGCACTGGTAAGCATGTGAAGCAATTCGGGTGACGCTCTGCCGGACGGGATGGCATCGTTATTAGTAGTCTCAAGAAATTTAACAGTATAGTTGACGTCGATATCAACAAAGTCATTGATGAAATCTGAAAAGCCTGTGCCATCAGATCCAATAATAAGCATCTTGAAAATTTCAAAATGATCATAGATATAGTCCACAAATGCTTCAATCTTGTCTGTAGCATACGCAAACGTATTTTGCTTTTGCGTATCACCCGGCAATTGGTGAAATTCCTCCTGTTCCTTTACAAACCACTCTTTCACCCCATCTACAACAGAAGTTACCAATGCTTTAAATAGTCCTTCTTTATCGGAAAAGCGTGTGTAAATAGAGCTGGTGCTGGTATCAGCTTTCTGAGCAATCACCCGTAAAGATGCATCTTTATAGCCTTTTTCCAAAAACTCGTCTTTTGCACATTCTAAAATCCGCTCATATACGCCTTCAATTTGCTTTGCCACTCGTTCTCACCTCCCATATTTAAAACGCTGTTTTGTAACGGTGTTTTGAATATACCATGGGTTATATGTTTTGTCAATATTTTTATTTCCCGCCATAGTTGAAAACTTTATATGAACAAGTACAAACTGAAGATATAAGTTGCTTGACAAAGCACATACATCAGTGTATACTTTAGTTAGTTATTGCTAACCACATGAAAACTATGACAAATCTTATAAATTTATGGAGGTATTATTTATGTCATTAATCGGAAAAGAAATAGGCGATTTTAAGGTACAGGCATTTGAGAAAGACGCATTTAAAGAAGTAGCCAAGCAGGACATCCTGGGGAAGTGGGCGGTGTTTTTCTTCTACCCCGCCGATTTTACCTTTGTGTGCCCTACAGAGCTTGAAGACCTTGCGAACAAATATGAAGACTTTAAGAAAATCGGCTGCGAGGTATATTCGGTATCCTGTGACAGCCACTTTGTCCATAAGGTCTGGCATGACGCATCTAAGACCATTCAGAAAATCCAGTACACCATGTTGGCCGATCCCACCGGAGCTCTGGCCAGGGACTTTGACGTGCTGATTGAGAGCGATGGTATGGCGGAGCGGGGAACATTTGTTGTGAACCCGGAGGGAAAAATCGTCGCCTATGAAGTGCTTGCCGGAAATGTAGGCCGCAATGCGGACGAGTTGTTCAGGAGAGTTCAGGCATCACAGTTTGTTGCCGAGCATGGCGACCAGGTTTGCCCTGCTAAGTGGACACCTGGGCAGGAAACGCTGAAGCCAAGCCTTGATTTGGTAGGTCTTCTGTAGGAATCATCAAAACAAAGGGGCTGAGACGATGATCTGCCCCCTGTCAAGTAGACAGGTAAAATAAATTAAAATGTCAAGATGATGCGACCTCAATGGGGTCGCATTTCTTATGCTGTTTTTTGCTGCTTTTC
>Ga0153937_1000010_pt1 | contig 94323 bp, 103 predicted proteins | sample TSNY021MetaG_FD_104680 | JGI IMG/M metagenome (GOLD analysis project Ga0153937, IMG submission 104680) | Attine ant fungus gardens microbial communities from New York, USA - TSNY021 MetaG | ecosystem: Host-associated > Fungi > Mycelium > Unclassified | place: USA: New York, Robert Murphy County... | reverse complement strand
TTCGCCCATTGTGCCCAGTTAGGTTCCTGTGCCGTTGAATTGATTTTCAGAACCTGATCGTAAATCCATTTTGCTAACCGTAGATCCTCAGACGTGCCCCAGAACTTGCCCTTCAGCGATTCTACCGCTGAATCCGGGCGATGGGTAGATCGGGATCCAGGTTTAGATCGCGTCTCAAGCTGCCTGGACGAAGAGATCTTTTTTAGATCAGTATTGTTTTCAGTATTGTTCTGTGTGCTGGCGGGTATACCATCAGGCGCGCCGCTGGGTGTACCGTGGGGTGTACCGGCCACCACCTTCAAACCCGCGCCATTACTGGCTTTGGGTGTACCGTGGGGTTTACTTCCCGGTGTACCGTCGGGTGTACCTGGGGGTGTACCGCGTTCAATCTCCTGATAGTCACAGTAATTCACGATATAGATTATCAATGCGAAGGGATTACTTTGCATTTTGATCATATTTTCGCGTTCGAAGAATTTCAGGATCCGCAACACTGCGCGCTTATCGAGGGGTGAACCTTTCGGAGAGTAGATCCGTGATCCGAGTATGGTTGATGTTGTGACTAATTCCCCTGCCTGAAGATGCCAGTCCTTATCCTTGAACTTCACAGTACGCGGTTTAAAGGTTGCTTCAGCCAGCAACCTGATCCAGAGAGAGAGCTTAATAGGATCTTTGCTCCATTCTGCGCCGAGAAGACTTCGAAACAGCGAGATATGCCCCTGTTTCTGATTCTGCAATTTTTGACCCCGAAGTTTTTGTTCGTGGGTGAAATCATGAAGTGTAAACGGAGACGTCATTTCCGCTCCTCCATGAGGTTTACGGCGAGAATACCCTTACTCTTAATATTTGATTGCGAATGAAGATTTCTTATTGATGGGGTGCTACAATCGCACCGAGACAATTGATGATTCATCTGTTCCACCTCTGATATCGTTTAAAGGCTTACCCGCTCCAACGGGTAAGCCTTTTCATTTTGTGTTACTCAATTCGTCAAGAGTGAACAAAGGAAGCGAAAATTAAATTTGTAGTTGTGTGGTTTGAACATGAAATGCATAATTTGAGACGAAGTAATTCATGGTTTTATCCAGTTTATGCGCTCAAATGTTATCGGCATTTGAGCGCATTTCTTTTATCAGTAGCTCAGAAACCTCTTTCGCGAGTCGCCTCAAATCCTCGTCTGGTACTCCATACCCTATCGCCGCCAGGAACAACGAAAACTTCGGAATATGCGTCTTCTTCCATCTTGATAGCTGGGATCTATCGATGCCGATAACTCTAGCGATTTCGTCCGCGCCGTGTAGGGTAATAGCATTGAGAAGAGTGGTCTCGATCTTCATAGCTGTGCGTGTGTGTGTATTACTCAAGGGTTATTCTCCTCATCGTTTGGTAATGATCGGGTATCATGCGCGAATACGAAGGTAATCGTATCACGAAAGAAAAACCAGATTGTTAAAGAGCGTGAACGTTTCCAGTTAAGGCTGAGGAAACAGTTCGGGTAGATCCGGGCGAATCTCATGAGGTTGAAACTTGCCATGCGTCGCGCGAGAAAGCGCGTTCACATATTGAGGCGAAACAGGGTTATGGCCATGAAGCCATTTCCACACCGCGCCTTGTGTTACACCGCAAGCAAGCGCAAGTTTCTTTTGACTGCCATGATTGTGAATGGCACACCTGATGATTTCGTTCACTGGCTTAAATACCTCAGTAGTTAACGAGGTTTAATCATAACTCCCTGGGTATTCATTGATCAATACCTATAAATTAAGAGGTTCGAAATTTCGCCATGTCACTATCTGAACGCATCAAAGTGAGGATGAATGAAGTCGGTCTGTCACAGGGAGAGCTGGCGCGTAGGGTTGGCATCACTCAGGGATCAATCTATAAGCTTGTTTCTGGTAACTCGAAGAGCAGCAAAAAGATCGTAGAAATTGCCCAGGCATTAGGCGTCAGCGCGGAATGGCTGCTTACGGGTCATGGTAAGCAATTTGTTGATGAAGGGATAAATGTTAACCATAATCTCAAACGCGACGGTTTACGTAACGATTCCGAAACATTTGAGGTTTATGACTCTTCCTCATCTCTCCGCAGCGGTGAGATCGAGATCCCTTTATTAACTGATATTGAAAGCGCGTTTGAGATCTCGCCGTTCCCCTTTTCATCATTTCATGGGGCAACCATGCGACTAAACAAAGATGACCTTTCTGGCTTAGGGGTTGAACCCTTAAGTGCTGATTTGATTAGTTTTTTTGTTACAGATGAAAGTATGGATCCAATATTGCCTGAAGGGTCAAAAATTGCTGTTAACCTTAGTGACACAAGGATTGTTGATGGGAAAATCTATGTCATTGATCAAGACGGATGGAGGAGAATAAGAAAAATATTTCGAACCGCACCTGACGAAGTAACTCTGAAAAGTTTTAACGCCAGCAATTTTCCTGACGAGAAAGTTTCTATCGGCAACGTCAAAGTTTTAGGCCGCGTCTTCTTTACCCAGTTCTCACTCTGATCGCTCTGTGCCCTCTCCTTTTGGCCCGCTTGATGACTTGCGGGCCTGGCTAATACTTTAAGATTAACCCCTCTATGTTCAGCCTTTCAGAATCGTGATTTATCGCTCACTTTTCGCGCCATTAAAAACCTAAGTAGTTGACCCGTTAAATCCCTTAGTATTTAATGCTGATGGAGTTGAACGGCGCAACCTTAAGACGTCGGTCGCCCGGCGGGTTCAGGACGAACGGCAATGGGACGAGTACAGGTAGCTTTTAAGCGTTTTTGTTCAAAAATGCTTAACAACTACTTAAGTATACTTAACCCAAATTAATCACACAGATTATGATTCTTTTTGTGTTCAGACATGGTTTTTTATTGCCTCCGAAGAATTCATGAGGCTAACGCGTTTGAGCTGTACAGAATGGCACCAAAAAATTATTCGTCCATTTTCCTTAAATGCTCCCTATGCCTCTTGGATCTTAAGTTGCACGATTACTGAAACCCCCTATTTTTACAGGGTCTTTCTGTCTATCAGTTTGGTTATAACGACAACTTTTTTAAGAAACAGGAGTTATGATGGCTGCTATTAACCTCCCCAACAAATTCTGGCGTCCCCTTGCTGAGGTAAAAAACTTTGTTGAAAAAATGAGTGATGGTGTCAAGCTCCCTCACATGAGCCAGAAAGTAAAAAGCTTTGCTAATCTCAGCCGTAAAGATAAGGACATACTTATTCGATATCTGAATGAACGTGATTGTATTCATGTAATTCAGGCTAGACCTAATAACGGCGGTAATCTGACAACATTTTTTTATCATCATAAATATGGCCTGCCAGAAAAGATTGTTGGTTATGACTGGTCAGGAAAAAAACCTAAAATTGTGATGCCCGTTGAAGAGGTCTCAGTTTCTACATTGACGCTTCCCAATATAGTCAAAGAATCTGAATCACTACCCGAACCTGAATCTGAACCTGAACCTATGGCAGTCCCTGAGCTTAAAAAAGAATTAAAAAAGTCTGTTCCTGATGAATCGAATGAAATAGCAACTGAACCTGATGATGGCGATGTTGACGAAACACTTAATTCTGAATCTGGATTCGATGCTGATTCTCTACGGAAGCGCGCGCTTGAAATGCTTATGCAGGCTGATGAAGCTGAGCAATCGAGATTGTCAAAGGTGCTCACCTCCGAAATTAAGCCTAAGATTGATGAGTATATTTCACGCCTTAATGAAGCTAATGATGCTGTCCAGAGCACGTTAGACAAGCTATATGACCAGATGGCAGACCTCGACAAAGTATCGATGGAATTTAAAAACTTCACTGCCTCTCTCTAACCTCTTCTTTTTCTATTGTTGTTAATCTAAGGCCGCTTGCGGCCTTTCCTTCTCTTTTAGCTGGAGAACCCACGATGACCTTTAAACTTGCTGGCGCGGCGTTTCTCGCCCGTCTCAATCCTTGTTCGCCACGTCCAATATCTAAGAAAGCTCACCTTTACTGGCTTTTAAAACGTGTAGTTCAAAAAGGGATTACCGGTTTTGTGAATGTTCTCAAACAGAAAGGGGATCCCAGTGTTTATTAGCGAGAATCAGGAATTTCAGTCCGAAGCGTCGCGGTTAGATGACGATGACCAGGGCAAACTTTCTGAATATGAGTTTATTTCTATGATGACAGACTGGCTCAATTCGCAGGGGATAACATGCGATTCAGCCTCAAAGACAACTACCGGATAAACCAGATCATCGCGTCCCTGTCTAATGATGATCACGACGTTATTCGAACTGAAGTCCAACGACTTACCTCACTCAAGCGACAAAACCCTTTCTTCTCTGCTGTCAGCGAATATGACCCTTCTGAATTCACCCAAATCGCGGATGAATGGCTTAGCCTCTCAGACGTCGATTATCAGGTGATGTTATCTGAAAACCTTTGGGACGCCCTGACCGCGCGCGTTACGCGTGAATATGCCATCGGGATCTTCATTGGTGAGTCTGCGCGTGAGGAGGAATAATGAAACCCGGCGTCTATTTCTCATTATCGAACTCCGATTATCACGCTGGTGAAGGGATCAGTAAGTCGCAGCTCGATGACGTGGCGTTAAGTATGGCGGTCTATCAGTGGCGTAAAGATGCCCCTGAAGACCGCGAGAAGATGGAACCGCTGAACATGGGCACCGCGTTGCATTGTGCTCTTCTTGAACCAGATGATTTTTCGTCTCGGTTTATTGAAGCGCCTGTGTTTAATCGCAGAACGATTGCCGGTAAGGAGGAGGAACGCCAGTTTTTAGAAGATATGCATTCAACCGGGAAAACCATTCTCAGCACTGAACAGGCGCGCAAAATAAGTCTTATGCGTGATTCAGTTTATGCGCACCGATCAGCGCGATGGCTCCTTGACTCAGCCGGTCACGCTGAAGCATCGATGTACTGGAAAGATCATGACACCGGCTTACTGTGTCGCATTCGCCCCGATAAATTTCTGTCCGCGAGGCCCATCATATTGGATGTAAAAAAAGTCTCCGACATGTCTCGTTTCCCGCGTCACATTTCGGAATTTCGTTATCACGTTCAGGATGCCTTTTACCGCGAAGGGTTCAAAGAGAACTATGGCGAATACCCGATGTTTGTCTTTATTGCGGTGAGTGAAACAGTCGATTGTGGACGCTATCCGGTCAGGGTGTTTTCTCTGAATCCTTATGATGTCGAGGTTGGGACTTACCTCTTCAGGCGCGATCTGAATACGTTCGCCCTTGCTCTTGAGACTCAGGATTTCGGCGGCATTGAAGAAATCACCCGTCCAGAATGGGATAAAAGGAGCGATTTTCTATGAGTAATGAAATCATTGAACATGATCCGTCAATGACAAAATCAGCCATCTTCAACCCCACCAGCCTCGCTAAGCTTCAGGCGTTCGCAGAACAGATGGCCCTTAGCCGGGTGGCGATTCCGTCTCACCTGGTGGGTAAGCCTGCTGACTGTCTGGCGGTAGCGCTTCAGGCTGTTCAGTGGGGCATGAATCCCTACTCTGTAGCCCAGAAAACAAGCGTTGTGAATGGCGGTCTCTGTTTTGAGGCTCAGCTCGTTAGCGCGATTGTCAGTAGCTCCAATGTCATCAGTTCGCGCTTCAAATTCGAATACGCGGGGCCGTGGGATAAATACCGCCCAGGTGAACGGAATCCGACAGCGGAAAAAGGGTTATGTGTTCGTGTGGGAGCTGTACTGGCAGGTGAAAAAGAAAAAACCTGGGGCGAATGGCTTTATCTTGAGTTTATCAAGGTACGAAACTCGCCGTTGTGGACCACCAATCCGAAGCAACAAATCGCTTACCTCGCGGTTAAATACTGGGCGCGCCTTCATGCTTCTGATGTGATCTTAGGCGTCTATACCCCAGAAGAATTTTCACCCAAAACTGAACGTGATATTACGCCAGCCGGAACACCTCAATCGGCTAATGACCTGAACAAAGTGATCAATGATTCGGTGGCGATGTCGTCCGAACTAATCGATAAAGAGACCAGAACGCCGACAGAAATTCTCGAATCTTTTACTCAGGCCTCTCAACGGGTTACTAACACCAGGGATCTTGATCAGTGTTATGAGTATGCGGTGGCCCATTTGGGGGAAGAAACTGATTTGCTCAACTCTGCAACAGATGTATACACCAAAAAACACCAGTCGTTAACATCGAAGTAAACCCCCCTCACAAGGCCGCACAAAGCGGCCTTCTATGTAACAATTCGCCCCGATCGTGAATTTTTTTAGCTCAAACTATGGAATAAGACTGTCCTCGTTTAACAGGTAGAGCTTTTTTTAAGGTAAAACCATGATCAAACTTTTAAGCCGTTTCTCCTGGGATGACTTAAAAATCATCCTGGCCGTAGGGGAGAAAGGGAACCTGTCACGCGCTGCCGTTGTACTGAACATAAACCAGTCTACGCTCTTTCGCCGTCTTGGCGCGCTTGAAGAGCTGTTAGGGCTTCCCCTCTTTCTTCGCCATCGTAATGCCTATGTCCCAACAGCTGCAGGTGCTGAACTGATCTCTTTGGCAACGCGTATGAGCGACGATGTGAAATGCGTCCTCAGAAACGTTACCGAAGAGGTTCGTGGGTTTACCGGCGAGATCCGTCTCGCTACTAACGACGCGCTGTTATATGACTATCTGACGCCGCTTATCGCATCATTCTCACTCCAGAATCCGCAAATTTCATTTCTGGTTTCCATTGGTAATGAAGCGATAAACCTTAATGAAGGAAGTGCTGACATTGCCTTTCGGGCGACCACAACAGTTCCTGACTATCTGTCAGGCCGAAAAGTGGGCGTTGCCAAATGGGCGATTTATGGCAGTTGCGCTGATTGGGCTGGCTCAACTTATAGCGTCGAAGATCTCAAGGAGCATCGCTGGCTGGGCTTTACACCTGCCCTTGCCCGTCTTCATGCGCATAAATGGATTGAAGAGAACGTTGACCCTGAAAAAATTATATTTCGCGGTGATTCCGTTCTGAGCATCGCCTCAGCGATTCACAACCGAATCGGGATCGGTCTGTTGCCGGTGATGCATTCTGAACATTATCAGGACATCGTTCGTCTGAGTCCTGTGTTTCACGACATTAAGGAGGAACTGTGGTTTCTGGCTCATCCTGAAGTCAGGAAGTCTGCCAAAATCCGTGAGTTCATTAATCATTGCGTTCACTATATCGCTGAACATGAGAATGAAATTTTTGCTGCCTGAGTTCGCTTAGATTGATCCGTTTCGTTCTGATGCGAACGTTAAGATAAAAACTCAGAGCGGAAACCTGATAATCATAATCTGATTGCTATCATTCTTAGCCCGAAATATCGGGCTTTTTTTTTCAGTCAGGTTAACAGGTTTTCACTTTGTGATGTTGTGGTTATTAATTAAAATATTCCTCTGTGTTTTGGCCTGAGTAACCCCCCTTACTCAGGCTTTTTTTTGTTCGTTATTCCTCCGCTCAATTTGTTATGTCTTCTGACCAGATTTCGGTTATTCGCGCGCACCCGATCGTATTAAATATAATCATTCCACTCCGTCACCGTACCTGAACGTAACGTTTTGATTTGAGCGATTTTAATTTTCTTAATTGAAAATCATTCTTTGCAAAAGTGAAAGCACAGACAGGAATCAAAAAATATATAGTTCTTCTCGTCGACAAGAAGACCTCCGTTAACGTCGATTGAAGACACTTTTAAATAAAATTTAAATCATCGTAAGGAATTATCATGAGCCAAATTAAAGCCGTTGCCGTTGAACCAAAAAACCTGCTGAACCCACATAACCACGCGCTGGTTCTGCTGGACCACCAGGGACAGATGGCCTTCAACGTGAAATCGATCAGCATCAACGAGCTGCGCGCAAATACTGCGATTCTGGCTGAAACGGGTAAGGCTTTCGGTATTCCTACTGTTGTCTCTACTATTTCTCGTAGCGACTTCGCGGGTCCGGTTTTCCCTGAAGTGTCTAAAGTATTCCCAGACACCAAAAAATATATCAACCGCACCACTTCAGACGCTATCGAAGATCAGGGCTTTGTTGATGCGATCAACGCTACCGGCAAAAACCGTATCGTGATCGCTGGTCTGTGGACTTCAGTTTGTTTGAATGGTCCGGTTCAGGGTCTGCTGGAACAGGGTTTTGAAGTTTATGTTGTTGCTGACGCATCAGGCGATATGTCTCACGAAGCGCACACAATGGCACTTCACCGCATGATCCAGGCTGGCGCGCGTCCAATCACTGCAACTGCCTACCTTCTGGAGCTGCAACGCGATTGGGAACGTAAAGAGACTTATCCGGCAACTATGGAAATCTCTCAGGCTCACGCTGGCGCGTTCGGCATCGGCATTCAGTACGCTTATGACATGGTTCACGGAAATCGCGGTATCGAATAAGCTTCATACCGTGTGATCACTGGCTAAAGGATTAGCTCTCCCTGGGCTTGCTAGTCACAAGCCATAATAAAACGAAAATTTGATCTCATCCTTCTGCTTATCTTCGTTTTCCCCCGCTTAGGCGGGGTTTTTCGTTTCTTTCCCTCCGGTTTCCGCTCAAACAATTTTTCTTTGAATCCTATTGCGCCCGTCATTTGACGTTCTGGCGCGCAAAGTCATTGTTATAACCGGAGTCTTGCATATGCGTTTCATCACTTTGCGCGAATGGAATCAACGACAACCCCGGCCTAAAAGCATGGAACAGGTTCGTCGCTGGGTCCGTTCGGGCAAGCTGTACCCCGCACCATTCCTTGATGGCCGTGAATACCTGATTCAGGAAAACGCAGTAAAGATAGATCCCACCAGGCCTCGCGAGTCAGCGTCTAAAAACAACCGCCTTATTCTGACAACACGAATTAAGAACCATGCCAGAAAGTGATCAGCTTCAGTTATTTCTGGAATAGGTTACTTCACGTTGGTATTCGCTCACTTCGTTAAATTTTGATGCTGGTCAATGTCATTATCGGATTTTCGACAACCTTGCATCATCACTTAACAACTGGAGTATTAAATATATGACTAAGGTTCACTAACTGAAGAGGTAAAGACTTAAGGAGTTAACGTGGAAGAAGGTTATTATATTGCAGTATTGACCACAACATCAGGCGCTGTATGTGAAGTAAAACTTGCGGTCGCTGACGAGTACATTTTAGGCGAGGGAAACAGTCTCTCATTTTTGGGCGATATTCTCGATTCGTCCATGATCCTCAATGTATGGCGCGGTCATTCACCGTTACCCTCCCCGTTCCTGGGCCATCATCTGACTAAAACCTACAGCGGATTTCTTACTGAAACCGACACCGGCTATAAATTTCATATCGATAATGATTGTGCTTCGAAGGTGACGATTTCATTTGAGCGCTTTAAACGCGAAGGAAAGAAAAATGAAAGACGGGATTTATAGACTGACGGTTTCTAACAAGTCTGGCTGTTATGATTATTTTCGTGGCGCAATCGCACAGGATGAGTTGACGGCGTGGAATTCCGATTTCACAATAACAGGCGTCCTGAATCATCTGAACTCAGAAATTTACATAATGAAATCTTCTCGTGGATTTCTTCCTGGTTCAATTATTGATAAACACGTCAATTACTCGTTTACAGGAAAAACATCGCTTCATGAATCCGGGTTCACAATTAACGATCCTGATAATTTAGAAATAGTTGTCATCGGTTACAAAGATGACGCATCCCACTTATAATAACGAGGCTCTATCCTATGGCAATTTCACCAACACGCTCATTACATTCGCACTACACATCGCCAGATCGCTGTTCTGTTACTTCAATTTTTACGCGGCCTGACATGGCGAAAATCAAACAGATTCTTGATATGCCCAGTGAAGAAATGGCCCGTTATTTTGGCGTGAGTCCTTCTCTGGCGAGTGGCTGGTTAAAGGGAACACGTAAACCTATCGGCCCTGCCCGTAAGCTTCTGTTACTACTTGAACGGAATCCTCAGCTTGCGGAGCAACTTAAATCATTATGATCCTTCATAAAAAACCCGCTTTAAGCGGGTTTCGTTTATTTGGCTATTCCCATAAATAAGGATAAATTTCTTTCGATCACTTCCAGTGTTTTAGCATTTATCTTGCCAAACGTTGGCCCTACTTTTTCTCGCGGAATTGTCTGAGCCTTATCAACTGCCACCTGACAAATTTTCGTTAAGCCATTTTGCTCTGAGGGCTGGACTGTTACGCGTATAATCTCAGCGTCAATAACATGGCTTGAGAAAGGAAGAAGCGTGACAGAACTGTGTTCGGCGAACATGTCTGACTGAATCACCATTGCCGGACGCGGTTTTCCATACGCTCCTGGTAAAGATACTGTAACTAAATCTCCCCGCTTCACCCTTCCCAATCTCCTAACTCATTGAGTGCGTTATCCATGAAAGCCTGAAGATTTTCATCTTCGGAATCTGATATAGCGGCTAAACGGCACTCACGGCGAATCTGTTCGACTATATCGGCTTTGCGTGTATCGGGAACCCAAATCTGAACAGGTCGTAATCCAGCCTGTCTTAACGCGTCTCTGTGTTTTTGAACTCTTGAATTGACTGTTGGCATGATCAGCCTCCTTCTAGTTACATGTAACTAGGTTAGGCGTTCTGTCTGTTACATGCAACGACTTCTTTTGATGATTTTTCGGTTAATATGATGTTAACTGCCATCACTATGAATTTATTCATGTAAATATAATGTTATAGAAATTCATAATTTACTGGGGAACAAACAGCGCTTTTTTTTCACACAGATTAATAAGACTTCATCCATGTGAGGTAATCTTGTGTCTCTTAAGCCCTTCATTCATCGTTTTTCACCTTCGATCAACCATCCATCTTCCCCCACAAACCAGCCTTCAACCTCAGCCGGTAAGCTTTCATCGCTGAAGTTCTGGAAAAAAAGCCCACCTCCACCCGACCCTTTCCCTCCGGTTGCCAGTCCCGACACACTCACTCCCGCCTGTAAGTTCGCGCTGAAAACGTCTTTGACTAAAAAAGGTAAACTGTCTGCTGAAGTAAAGTCACACAGTGCCGCGATTGAACCGCTGCTCAAAAAGACGATCTGCAATGAAAATATGAGCTATCAGGATGCCATCCAGCGCCCTGATGGGTCTCAGCATGTTCTGTTAGACAAACAAGGACGTTTAGTTTCGCTTCTGTCTGGCGAGGCGGGATTCATCGGCATCAGAAATAGCCAGCAAAAAACAAGCTGGTCAGCTGAACGCGCGAAAAGCTTTCCTTCAGGTGGACAGGCGCTGATACCCGCCCTTGAATGGTCAGGTGAGCGTGACGTTCTGGTAAAAGGTGAACGGGTTTCTCTGCCGAACCAGGCGCTGGTGGATTACCTGACCGATTCGGCCTCTGATACTTCAGGCCGCCATCGTTCCCACCTTAAAAAACATTATCAGCTTGATGAAGCCTCAAACGAATGGCGTCTGAAAACGACTGGACCGGAAAAAATCACTATCTTAAAAACAGAACCGTCTGGTCAGGCCTGGTGTGTTACAGATGATAAAACCTTAAGCCCGCTTTCACCGCTTCCAACCTCGTTAAGCGATCTGAGCCACCTTACTCGAAAAATACAACATATCGGAACCGATACCCCATCTGAACCTGATAGCATCCGGCCTGAGCTTAAATTCAGTCATAAAGTTGAACATTATTCTGTAAGCCCCCAAAACCAGGCTTTCGTTCAGCTCAACAATGAAGACGATAAAATTCAGCGTCTGGTATGGTTTGAAGATGTCAGACGGCCTGATGAGCGGCTGAACGTCTCGCTTCCTGATGGTTACAGCTGCCGGAAAACAGCAATCTTTGATCACACTCTCTTCGCCATCGATTATCGCGGTGCCCTGCAATGCTGCCCGCTGCCGTCTGAACGCCATCCGCGTCTCGCTTTTGATGCTGAAGTTCATAACGTTCGCGCCAGAACTATCAATGATTTGTTGGTTAAGACATTGGGTGAAAACGTGAGAATTGAAGATTTTGGCCGGATTGCTGAGGACCGGCTAAACCTCATCGTTCGTGACGCGTCCGATCAGCGTCATTTTGTTTGTGTGAAAATGAACTCTACTCGCCCCATTATTGAGGGCGCCTGGAATCTCAGTGACAGTCTTACTCTTGACCACCAGCAAGGGATGACCCCTCTGGCACCAGAACCCCAGAATGTCATGGATTTAGGACCGCTTGGAAAAGTCACACTCTATGACAATCGCCCCTATTTTTTGAATGAAAACACGGGCCAATGGGAGCTGTCACACGAAGAGCATATTATGCGTTTTAAATTATCTAAACTTCGCTGTGGTCTGGACGGCAAACCCTGGATGCTGAAAGACGGTCAGATTAAGCGCCTGAAAATCAGATTAGCTTCAAGTAAAGTTGCTCAGGATAACGTTGTATTTGCCCTGCCTCAAAAAAAGAAAAGCCTGAGTATTGAGTTCTCATTGTCGGGTCTCGAAAACGTTCATAACCTCGTAGACTTCGCCGCTGCAGACGCAAGAAACGTTGTCGCGCTGAATAGTGATGGCGACCTTCATTTTCTTACCTCAGGTAGTAACAGGATAATTTCTCACAGCGATCTGAACCTGTCTGTTAAAAGCCTTGCTCTAAACAGTGATAAATCGCTATGGATGGCCACTGAAAACGGCGCGCTCTATTCCTTGCCTGAAACCAGCTGGACTCAGGGCAAAATGACCGGCCTTAAACCGGTTCAGATTCCCCCTGACGAAAACGGCAAACCTCTCAATGTTGCGGCATTGCATACGGTCGGGCCTGGCGGGATCATGATTGAAGATACCTCAGGCAATATCTGGGCGCAGGATGGCCAGCGATGGAACAAAGTAAAAGGAGGCGTTCCAGAGGAGAAAAGCGAACACAATCCCGCTGATGAAACCTACCATCGTCTTCATGGCGAAGAACACGCCTGGCGCATTCCGGGCACAGGCATGACGATGAAGACCCATTTTCATCTGGGTGGACAGGAAACCCAGAAGCAAAAATCAATGAAAACAGGTTTCAAAAAACGCTTTGACGCTTTCATTTTCCGACCAACACTCGAATGGCCCCGCCCATTAAAAAACGTCGGTTACGGCGTTCAGCATAGTTACGCAGGACGTGAGGGCTTACAGCCCGTCTATCAGGCACAAAGTGAGCTGGCTAAATCTATTCGTCTCTTTGAGTCTGAAACGCATTCTCCGCTTACAACCCGGCTTTATGCACTCCGTGGCGATGCCATTACGACAGAAGAAAAGAAATTACTGAGTGACGTGGCTGATTTGGGTGAGCTGCTATCCGCCAGCGCTCATCATTTTGCCCAAATCACTGCTCAGCATTATGGCTTACTTGATAAAGAATTCAGGGTTATCACCAATCCGAAACATCGCCATGCTAAAAGCGGTCGGTTTAATCCTGCAAGTACCCGCGCCAGCGATCTAACTGCCAACCTGTTTAAGGTATTCAGCGGAAACGGTATGGATGAAGCCAACCGTTCACGAGAAGTCATGGCCATGCTGGTGGCCGGGAATGTTGTTCTGAATCAGCAAAAAGAACAAATTCCGGGCGGACGTCAACGCGATATTCATGACGAAATCGGACTCATTAAATCCCGGCTTACCCTTGACGCTTTAATTTCAGCCCAGTTACACCAGCTGGTCAGCGAAATAAAGATAGCCCTTAATGCAAAGGGCCGTCATGAAGACGTGATCGAGTTATTGTCAGATCGTCTCGCCCAGCTGCGATACGAACGCTGGGAAGGAAACCCGGTTAAGCTGGCAACCGATCAGGGCTTCGCCGGTCATGAGACGCTTGAAGCAAACTATGACACGATCAGGACTATGATAAAGGCGTTCAGCAAGGACAATCACGGCGTAAACATCACGGCCCGATCTGTTCTTCAGGCAGTGGATCAGGCCGCACTGGCACGCAATCTTACCGAGACGCTGATGGCGATGGAGCCAGGTGAATCGCTTTCTGTTACCCGGAATTATGGTTTGAATGCTCAGGTCACATCTTACTTCAGCAAAGCGTTATTTATCAGTGCCGGTGCGCGTGGCGCGCTTAACCGTTCTTATCAGATGGCGGTGAGCCGGAACGATCATGGATTTAGTGTCAGTTTTGGTCGCATAGGTTCGGCAAGCGGAAATCTGATGGTGGGCCTTAGTGATAATATTGCACATGAATTCGACCTGACACATAAAGTTTTTCTCGATGAAGAACATCATATGCCCATGTCTAAAACGCTTCTCGTCGGTGGGAGCATCAGCCTTGCCGGTCGGGAGATGAACCAGAATAGACTGGTACTGAATATCGAAGAGCATGAACTGAATCGATTTATTGATCAGCTTGTAAACGGCGAACTTAACCCCCTTGAAGTCATGGGGCGCGGGAATAGTCATCTTTTGCAGAAAACAACGATTCAGGATTTTGCGCTTTCAGCGGGTGTCGGTGCTCACGCTTACTTGTCATTACCGTTTGTGAGCGATGAGGTTGAGAACGTCACGGCGATCGGACGCTTTCGTGCAACAGCTGTCGCGGGGGTTGATGTTCTCTCAGGCCATCGGGAACGTGCCAGTTTATTTATGGTAAATGGTCAGGGGGTTCATAAATCGGATAATCATCTGAACGTGGCTGATCGTGCCTTTGCTGGTGCTCAGCTCGTCGCCCCGTTCGGCCCTCGCATCATGAGCGAAGGTGGAATAAACAATGCGACAGCCTATATTAACCCCTCTGTCGATGTTCATGTTTCCGTAGACAACAGGACCACTCATAATCTGAAGATTGCATTCACTGATGCGGAAAAAATAACGACAAACGACATCGATCACATCATTGGAAAGCTTGAAAAATACTTTACGGATAATGATTCCGCTCAGCTGATGGTAAAGCTTCAGAAAAAACACCCAGGGGGAGACAACCTGTCGCCAGAGGAAAAACTCGCCGCACTCGATCGCCACTTCTCGCAATGGTATCACCCAGAGAATATTGAAGACCCCCTTCAGTTTCCTGATGCCGGTTCGCGCCACGCCGAATTGAATGGTCACGGGCCGAAGTCTGAACTCTTGAATCTTCAGGCGCTGGTTCGGCAACAGGCGGCGTTTACACAACAGGCGCAGTTAATTACTCAGGCAGAATACCAGACGATTTATAAAAACATGGCCCGGCTGGATCATAACAGCTTCTGTCACACTCTCGCCCATCTGGCGGATGGCACCTCTACAGGCAGTAATGCTGATCGGCTAAAAGAAATGATGAAGAATGACCACCAGCTTTCCGGGTTCATGCATACGCTCCAGGACAACGCGCACGCTGTGGCGTCAGTTACGCTCGAACTGAACACATCGGCCCGGACACGGCTTGAGAAGGAATGGGCAAAAAAATCTGTCACTCAGGAAGTGATTAGCGAGGTATTAAAGGACCGATCAAACCTCCGCCTTAAGTCTGTTCGTTTTAATCAGTCTGTAAAAAAAATGGATGGTTTTAGTTCGCCGTCTTTCGTTATTGGCGGATCGAATGGCGCGGCGATTGCCATGACTGAACATCTTGGAACCATCCAGTTTTCTTACGCTGATGACGATGAAAAAAATCCGGCCTCTTACACGCTGAAAGGTCGCATTGCTCAAAACGATAATGACGTGAGCCAGGCGATCATGTTTGCGCGAAAAGCCGGATTTGTTCTCAGGACTACAGGTTAAGTTTCTGGACTGTTGAACGGGGGTTCATGGATGCCCCGCTCTTTCTCTATCGTTTCAAAAATTCGCCGAACACTGGTGGCGTATTGATGCCTTATACCTGCGAGCTTTGGGTTCGGTCCGGCATTATACATACCGACTGAATCCCATGAGCGCCCGTATTTCCTTAAAAATCCACTGAGTACCCATGCACCTGACGCGATGCATACGCAAGGCTCTGAAAGGAGCCGTTGTCGGGTTATTCCCAACGTAGCGAGGTGTTTGAAGTGGCTGGAGTTGATGCCCATCATACAAACATCTTCAGTATGATTTTTATTGTCATGATTTACCGCATGGTTATACATGTGCGATTCCTTTCGCGCTAATGCCTCCAGCAACAGAGGCGAGATCCCAAATTTTTTTCCCGCCTCTTTAAAACACGTCGCCTGAACAGCGGGTGTCACCATCAGCAAACCGGATAAGATCAAACCCAAAAAACGCAAAATTCACCCTCCTTCTTTACTCTCTTAATGGGTGAATAAATCGCCATTTTGGTTCCGTAAAGAAAGGAAAGCCCACGCTCAGCATCAGCACTTTTTGCACATTCCCCACCCCACAATGTAGATACAATGTATCTACATTGTGGCGGCAGAGATTGTCGCTAGTTGGAAATACAGAGGTGGATAAAATGCAAACAACTCCAGCGATTTATGTAGGTACTTACGGCAAATATAATAACGGTTCTATTGCAGGGAAATGGATAACACTCACTCAGTTCGATAGCCGTGAAGAATTTTATGAAGCGTGCTATGAGCTTCATAAAGACGAAGCAGACCCTGAATTAATGTTTCAGGACTATGAGGGAATTCCAACGCGATTTGTTTCGGAATCTGGCATTAACTGGGATTTTATTGACGGTTTCAAAGCCGCTCAGGATAGAGGGAATGAATCAGCCTTTTATGCTTACACCGAATGGTCATTTGATGCCGACTTTGAAAGGTTTGAGACTTTATATAGGGGTGAAGCAGAAGATGAAGAATCTTATGCAGAAGAATATATTGAAAGCATCGGAATTCTTCACGATGTTCCACCATTAGTAAGCCAATATTTCGACATGGAAAGCTACGCTCATGACCTCTTCCTGAATGAACTTGCTTTTGTAGACGGGTTTGTTTTCAGAAACTGTTAAACCGACAGGCGGTCGCTCAGGCCGCCTTTCATTTCCCCAACGTATCAGCTTCTCTTCTCGCGTCGTCAGGAACCGATAACCTCTTTTTTCTACTCAAAAGAAAGCACTTTATTTCTACAGTGTATCAACAGGCAAAAGAGGATTTATCATGCAAATTTCATCAGTTGGTGGCTCTTGTGACGTCGCAACGGACGAATTCAGCGCCGAATCTTTAAACAAATACAGGCATATCCGCGAGGCGATCCCGCAGCCTCAGGAGACCGTCAATTTTCCTCAGCAAATCCAGCAAGGTTCATCCCTTAATTTTGATGCCCAGATTAACCGGCCTATAAATATCTTCCTGGAAAATCCCGGCACTCAGCCGATGCCTGAAGAACCGTTACAAAGTTCAGGCGGGATCCTGGCGGGACTTGAAGCTTTACTGAAGAAACTCATGGCTGAACTTCAGGCGTTTATCGACATGGCTTCAGGTAAAGCCAGCGAATCAGATCCGTCTGTTCCATCACAAATCAGTTCACCCTCCGTTTCCGGTGGCGGTGCCACCAGCGCACCCGGTCCGGCGGCTGTAAATAATGCGAATGTACAGATTGCCGACACCAGTCTGAACACAACCGATCCTGACCTTCAAAAGCTGGTGAACCGTTTTGGAAATCAGTATGAAGCAGCCTCAAAAGAAACCGGTGTTCCTGCTAAGTTACTCGCTGCTGTCACTATGCAGGAATCAGGCGGTGATACGGGCGCAACCTCCACCAATCCGGGGAACGGCAAAACCGATACAGGCATGAATCAGATCAATCCTGACACTTACGCCGGAATGCGCGCCGAACACCCTGACAAGCTGGGCGCGGACATGACAGACCCGAAAAATCAGATCATGTGTACAGCGCTGATGCTCAAAGAAGGAAAAGAAAAGTTCGGGACATATGATGCCGCCCTTCGCGCCTATAATTCTGGCGATGATCAGGTTGATATGAACAACCTTTCTCATGTGACTTTAGGCGATCCGAATTACGTGAATGAAGTGAACACATGGATGGCTAAATTTAAATAGCAAACTGTTCAGCGGCCTGATGGCCGCTTTTTTTGTGCCCATTATTTGAGAAGTGGATCAATTCGAGCGAAAGATATAGATAGTTGAGCTATAAAGAATTGTGTTTTGATTTAATTGGAAATAAAAAGCGCTCGAATTATTCATTAATAACTATGAGGACTTTGCATGAGGCTGATTTTAATTAAAACAAATTGTAAATATCATTTCACTCCATCAAGTTGTAACGCTTTACAATTAGCTCCAATAATTTAAGGTGGAACTTTAATTACCCCTTTTATTTCTGGACAAAACAGGAGCCTGTAAATTACCAAACCCCGTTGTCATCCTGGTCGGAACTGTTTCAGGGTTTGCCTTCAGGAGCTATTCACTGCTGGAACTTCTCTTAATCCTATCCTTTTGTGACATCGGCCTGTGATAGCGTCGGAACCAGTCATTAATAGATATCGCCTTAATACATTGTCCTCTGGACGAGTTTATTTCTGTTCGGTCAGCGGCAATCAATCAGGGTGAAAAAGTGAGGAAACCACATTGAAACCTGAACATCATGAGGACATTACGCATTCAGAAATTCATTACGATAAAAACATTGTTAACTATAAGGGAATTTCACCGAGTCGATTTTCTTCTGAGTTATCCAGCTGGCTTGAAAAGCTCGCCCCGGTAAATATCGATTTCGTTCTTGAAGGTGAAACCGGCACCGGCAAAGATACCTTCGCCCGCGCGCTCTATCACCTCTCGCGCTGTGAGGGGCCATTCATTGCGATTAACTGCGCGGCGATACCGGAAAACCTCGCCGAAAATGAACTGTTCGGGTCGGTTGCGGGTGCGTTCACTGGCTCAACCCGCCATCGCATAGGACATATTGAAAGCGCCGATAAGGGGATATTGTTTCTTGATGAAATCGATTCGATGTCGCTGACGCTTCAGGCGAAGCTGTTACGTGTGCTTGAGACACGTTCAGTCATGCGCCTGGGAAGCACAGAGACCCATCCTGTTCACCTTCGCGTTATCGCCGCTGCACAACAGCCGCTGGCGAAAATGGTTGAAGCGGGGTCATTCAGGAGCGATCTCTATTTCCGCCTGACAACGGTCAGGATCGCTTTACCGGCTTTACGGAACCAGGTCGAAACCATTGTTCCCGCTTTCAAGCGGTTTGCCGCTGAGGCGGCGATTCAGTTCAAACGACCGCTTCCACCCGTAAGCCAGAGCCTTACCGAGGCGTTACTGATGCACCAATGGCCGGGAAACATGCGCGAACTAAAAGCGGCGTCTATGCGTTATGTTCTGGGACTTCCTGCCCTGGATCATTCTCGTTCACACCCGCACAACTGGAACCTGCGAGACCGGATGAACCTTATCGAACAGTGCCTGATTCAGGACTGTCTTATTCGTCATGACAATCAGGTTAACGAAGCAGCGGACGAGCTGGGGATCCCCGCCAGAACACTTTACAACAAACTTAAATCCATGAATGAAAAGGTAAATTAAAAAATGTTTCTCCGGCGCTGGAACTGAAATCGCGTTCTCGCAACTCAATAAATGAATATCACGATATTCAAACTTACGTTAACTAAGGAGTCGCTATCATGGCAGTTTCTTCAACCGGCGCAGCTTCAGGCGCTGCCGCAATGAATGCTCAACAGTTTCAGGCGATGCAGGATGTGATCGAAGCCAAATCGATGCAAAACACCCTCGATAAAGAAAACCGGGATGTTAATAACGCCTATGTTTCAGGCTATCAAAACTCAATCACCACAATGGTGAGTTCTGAAGCCAGCGACAAGATCCAGTTCTGATTGTTAAAGGGGCGTCAGCGCCCCTTTCTTAAGGACGATTATGAAAATTGACACTCAACCGACCGCCTTCTTTGCAAACACCCATGATTTGACGCTGACGCCAGCACGTTCAACATCAGATGATGCCCAGCTCTTTCGCCGGGAATTCGAAATAAACGAAACGGATCCCGCACTCAATGAACATACCGGACTGTTTCAGAAAGCCTCAGACCTGTTCAATCAGATCGACACTGAAAAGAGCAACATGAACGCGATGCTCAACAAAGCTGCGCGCTCTACTGACCCGCTGGCCATGAATAAAGTCGAAGGACAGCTTTCAAGCTATTACCTCGAAAATATGCTTAACACGAAGATTGTTTCTAAGGCTGTTCAGAGCCTGGATAAACTCACCAACTTACAGTGACAATCATGAAATGTTTTCCGCGTCGAACCCTGATGGCGATATTACTTTGCGCCATGTTGACAGGCTGTGATTCCTCCGTCGTGTTGAATGCGGGTTTAATGGAAGGTGACGCGAACGATATTATCTCTGCCCTGTCGCAATACAATATCTCAGCCGAAAAGCAGACCGATAAAACCGGCGTAACGGTCCTGGTCAGTCATAATGATATTGATCGGGCGGTTCAGATCCTGAACGCTGAAGGACTGCCCCATAAGGCAAGAACCAATCTGGGCGAAATGTTCCAGAAAAACGGCATTATCTCCAGCCCGCTCGAAGAACGCGCCCGTTATATCTATGCCCTCTCTCAGGAGCTTGAATCAACCCTTTCCCAGATTGATGGCGTTGTTCTGGCGCGAGTGAGTGTTGTTTTACCTGAACGCGTAGCACCTGGCGAACCGGTTCAACCGGCTTCGGCTTCAGTCTTTATCAAGTATACCTCTGAGCTGGATCCTGATGCGATTCGCCCACGCATTAAGGAGCTGATCAGCGCAAGCATTCCAGGGCTTGCAGGAAAAGCCCAGGATGCTATCTCGATTGTTTTCTTTCCGGCCATCGCTTATCAGGACCACATCAAAACCGTCAGAATCGGACCGTTCAGCGTACTGGCTTCAACCTGGTCCGCGATGAAAATGACGTTGCTTGTTCTGCTCCTGATTGTCGTCATCGCTTCAGTCGGATTGGTTGCGTTCAGAAAGCTCAGGATAAAGCGATCAGGGAGTACCGGACTTTCTCTTACACCGCAGGATAAATCATGAACGCGTGGCTCAGCTGGTGGCGGAGTGGATTCGTTCACCAGATTGATCGCTCATGGCATCACCTTACTTTCTTTGAACTCAGTGACACAGCGAAGAAGCAGATCACAGAAAAACATCCTTTAGCTCTCCTGCCACTGTTATCGCTTTCGCCATTACCGGTACAGCCGCCAGATAAGCGTGTTCTGAAGTGGGTCGAGCTGTCCCAGGGTGAAGAGACAGGTGTGATGGCCCTGACGCGCGCGATCTGTTTCCAGAACGCCAGAACACTAACCGAGCCGGATAATCTGTGGTGCGAACGTATCGCCAAAGCGCTCAGGCCTGAAACCTGGTTGCCATCACACTGGAAGGGACAACCTGATGAACTGATCGCCCTCCTGCTTCCTTTAATGTCTGTGGGTAGCTGGTCGCGAATGAGATTGAGGTTTCATTATTCAGACGTGCTGAAGGCGGAAGACTCAGGTGATCTGCCGCTGCCGATTAACCGGATTAGCGCCCTATGGGATGCGGTGTTGTACCGAATACGGGAGACATAATGTCCTGGTCCCTCCGTCCTATCGACATTAATTTTGAACCTGATTTGATTGAAGGGGTATTGATTGCCGGTCACTGGTTTGAAGAACAGGAACAAGCCAGAACCTTACTTGAAAGAACACAAGCAGAGTGTGAGGCGATGATTCGTCAGGCACAGGAAGAGGCAAATCAGATTATGTCATCAGCAAAAGAAGAATCAGCGCATCGCATGGCGCTGTTACTCGAAGGGATCGAAGAACATTTTCTTAAGCAGTCCGAGGAAATTTTTTTTGATTGGGAACAGGCCAGAGCTGAGGAAGAAAACGAAATTTTCTTTCGCGCCCGGAAACTGGTTGAGAAAGTCTTTATCTCTATGCTCGATCAAGTACCGGATGAGGATAAATTTAAAGCCCTTCTTCGCCAGATTTATAAAGCTTCAGACCGGAAAACACACGCCACCCTGTTCTTTAATCCTGCGCACACCGCGACGATCGAAACCTGGAAAACCGGTTTTCCTCAATTGCCCTGGTCACTCGAACCGGATCCAGAACATCCTTCAGAATCTTTGTTACTCAAAACCAGCCAGGGTGAACTCTCCCTCAGCTGGGCCGGATTTCAGAAACATATTATTGATCGCCTTGTTTAAAAGGAGCTGCTATGTCTCAGAGTTATGATATTCAACGTCGCCTCGATGCCCAACTTCAACGCGCAAACCATGAGGTTCAGTCCCTGGCTAAGAACATGCAGGGAAACCAGCCCACGATGGACGATCTCTTTACCTTCAAAAACGCGCTCCGTAAGGAGGCTGTCGCCAATATTGCCGATAACCAGCTGACCTCTCTTAAGCACAATCTTAGTAAACAAATCATCGATTCAATCAGCTGAATAATCTCACGGTTCAGCCTCTTCGCTGTGCCGTTTTCTAAGGAAAAACGGTGTTAAAACTTTCATCACGCCTCGTTCGTCTGGCGCTCTTTGCGCTATCAGCAACGTCAGTTTCAGCCAATGTTCTCGCACAAACACCGGATAGCTGGAAAAACGGCGCTTACGCTTACGCCGCACAGAACACCCCTCTTCCGACTGTCCTTAAGGATTTCGCGACAAGCCATAGCGTTAACCTGAAGCTTCCGCCTGGTTTTGCGGGGCTGGTGGACGGTCGGTTACGGTCAGACAGCCCGATTGATTTTCTTAATCGCCTGGGTCTTCAGTACCGGTTCCAGTGGTTTGTGTATAACGACACGCTTTATATCAGTCCTCAGGCCGATCAGATTTCAAAACGAATTAAGATTTCTGCCGATGCCGCACCAGACCTGAAAAAAGCCCTGTCAGACGTGGGACTGTTAGAAGATAAATTTGGATTTGGCGAACTGCCTGATGACGGCGTTGTGATTGTTACCGGCCCGCCTGAGTACGTTCAGTTGGTCAGTGATTTCAGCGCCAGAGATAAGGACAAAAAAGAGAACCGGGAGATGATGGTGTTTCCGCTGAAATATGCCGCCGTCGCCGACCGCAACATTAACTATCGCAATAAAACCATTCTTGTTCCGGGCGTCGCGTCCATACTGAATGAATTGCTGGGTCAGAAAGGTTCGCGATCCACGCAGGGAATTCAGCAATCTAACGAGAACACGGAACTGAAGGGACGCATGGAACAACAGATGCGAGACCAGTCCGATCAGATCCTCTCAAGCCTCATCAGTTCTCAGTCACCTGGTCCCGCTGCAGACGATGAAAGCGATGAGCTTCATCCCTTTGTCTCAGCTGACGTCAGAAACAATGCCCTTCTTATTCGGGATGATCCGTCGAAACGGGAAGATTATCAGTCGCTGGTGGATCAAATTGACGTCCCTCAGAAGCTTATCGAAATTGATGCGATGATTGTCGACGTCGATCGCAAGTCGATGAACGAGCTGGGCGCGAACCTCAGAGGAACATTCGGGAACATCACAGCCGGTTCAACGGTAATGAGAGGCGCGAGTTCGCTCTTTGTCACTGACTACACGCGATTTTTCTCACAGATCCAGGCACTTGAGGGCACCGGTAATGCCTCTGTGGTTGCGAATCCGTCAGTACTGACCTTAGCAAACCAACCAGCCGTGATTGATTTAAGTGATACCGCGTTTATCACTGCGACCGGCGAACGTGTTGTGAATATTCAGCCAGTCACAGCCGGAACGAGTTTACAGGTTGTTCCCCGCGCGATTGGCACTGGCGCGCATAAAACCGTTCAACTCATCGTCGATATTGAAGATGGAAAAGTTGATCGCAACGAGGACGATGAAGCGACCGGCGATCAGAAAGTCACTATCAGTACTCAGGCACTGGTACAGGAAAACGGGTCGCTCGTCATGGGTGGCATTCACTCCCGCGAAACCGGCGACATCAATCACCGGATCCCGGTCCTGGGTGACATTCCTTACATCGGGCATTTGTTCAGCTATCAGCGCCACGAGACCTCCCAGCGGGAACGGTTGTTTATCATCACACCTCACCTCATCGGCGACCAGGTAGACCCGACACGCTACATTTCCAATCAGGACCGCGCTCAGCTCGCCAGCGATTTGAATGAGGTTCAGTCCCGCCAGGCTTATTCAGCAATGCGTGGAACCATTGAAAGCGCGTTTCGCGATCTCGCTGAAGACAAGATCCCCGAACATTTTGAATCAGGTGGAGAAGGCGTGAATCTGGATCAGCTGTGCTCCGCTGTGCCGGGGCTGCGTCTCGATACGTCCAGAACGCAATGGTACAACAACCGCACTATTCAAATCAGTGTGGGTGTGTTGAGGAATGAAACAACAAAACCCATTCAGTTCAATGAATCCTCATGTAGCGATCGGGATGTTCTCGCCGTGGCGGTTTGGCCTGGTTCGGTTATTGCGCCAGGACAGCAAACAGAAGTTTATGTTGCCTTCAGAACGCGAGGAGAGGAACGGCGGTCGCGCCCTTCTTTGCTGGCTGATCAACACTTTTTTAAATAATCAGAGCGTGACTATGATTTTCCGATTCCTTTTTTTAGGTGTGTTTTCACTCCTTCTTATTAGCTGTGCAAATCACGATACGGGCTGTGATAACACAGAGTGCCGACCAAAATCGGACCCTCATCACCTCATCATCTGGTGGCCAACCGACCTCAGAGACGGCTTACAACAATATTCAAAAATGGCGGTTCGATAACCGCAATTACCGGGAACCACAATCACAGTTTTCTTACTCATTAAGCGAAGGCTTTCACCTTCACTCATTTCAACATCAACAGGATAAATTATGAAATTAGGCGGATTAGGCAACATTCGGGATAATTTGACTATCCCGACCTCCACACCTCATCAATTCACCGCGAACCCGAAAGGCTTCGATACCAATAACCCGGATGGCCCGCTTCCCACGCCACAAAATATCAGTGATTCACTGATGTCCGGGAAGTTTCGGAACAACCTTGTCGATACTGCGTCAAGCGATTCATTTGGTATGGGTCAGGACATGGCAAACACCGGCCTTTCACTCTGGAACAGCACCAGTTCCAACCCTGTCTATCAGGGTCAGGATCCGTATGGCCCCAGCATGGGCGCGAGTGTTTCCGAAGGCCATGTTATGGACATGCTTCAGTCTGTTCTTCAGCGCATGGGGATCAATACTCACGGCATTCTTAATCAGAACACGAATCCCGCGTTAGCTTCTCAGCTTGCCAACGGGATGACCGGCGGATTAATGACACGCTCAGTTCAGCTGTCTAACAATCCAGGTCCGACGCTCTCTGAGAGTGACCCACAAACCTATAACCAGCTGGGAAATCAGATTGGTCAGCAAATGAACGCACAGATGACGCTTAATGCGATCACTTCGGTCGACACCAATCCCGGAAACGGCGCGGTTACAGGCGGAAGCGATCACACACGCGCGATGATGGGTCAATATATGGATCAACATCCCGCCGTCTACGGTTCACCAGAAACACAGACGCCCGCGAACTGGAACACGGCGCTCAGCCAGCAAATGCCAATGAATGAAAGCTCATTCGGCAAAGTCGATTTAGCCCGAAATGATCTGAACACCGCCCTCAATGGTGGCGCGATTGGTGCAAATCATCCCGCTGTGGATAGTGTGGCACACACCATGATGACCGCTGACGCCAACACGGTTAATCAGCGCATCGCCGATAACGAGCGCGGTCAATACATTGCGATGTAATTTCTGAAGCTGGGTTATAACCATTGCCTTTCAGCGCGTCAGGCAATAGGATTAGGTTGTCTAGGCATAAAGGTGGCCCCGGTAGAATGATAAATTCGCTGGGGCTTTCTCTTATCTGCCGCCAGCCTGAATCAGGCCGGGATTGGGAATGCTGTGCTTTGCGGTCTGCGAAAACAGATAAGCGGCGGTTTCCCGCCGCTATCAGTCCCTTACTGTTTGAGTTCGTAGTTCATTACAGCTGAAACTTCGATGCCCTCCGCTTTAACGGTGAACCCGCACACCCTCTTTCTCTCAAGCGTGATGAGGAAGAGAAAAGTGAGACAGATCACCACGGTGATCATCAGAAATTTGTTGCGCATAATGAACCCTCAGACGTTGCCTTTCGGCGTGTAAGGGGCTACGATTATGTTGTTGACGCATAAAGGTGGCCCCGGTTGAATGATAAATTCGCTGGGGCTTTCTTTTGTCTGCCGTTCGCAAGTGCTTACGGCAAACAACCGAAAGCACAGCAAAGACAGTTTACCATCAAATCAGTGAGTTGGGGTTAAAAAGTCGAGCTGAAAACGCCTGATTCTCAGACCTGCACAATCATTCTTCAAACTCGATTGCCTGTCCGGGCACCAGATTTTCTATCGATCGCACCAGACGATAAATCGCGGCCACCGACCGTATCGTTTCGCGCGGAATAAACTCGCCTTCGCCTGTGGTTCGATACAGATTGCGCGCAAGCCAGACATAACGGATCACCGGCTTATTCAGGCTATGAGCTAACCTAATTGCTTCCTGTGCGTCTTCATCACGGGCTTTGAACATGACGCGCGGTAACATCGTTTCATCAGGCCGGTAAAAGAGACCGACAGCCACGTGAGTCGGATTGACCATCAGAAAGTCAGCCTCTTCGACAGCCCTTTGAGAAACCTTTTTAACAGGCGAGTTCAGGATTTCGTTTGAGAGTTTCTTTCTGTGTTGTTTTGCATGGGGATCCCCTTCCATTTGCTTGTGTTCGTTCTTGACATCCTCATGACTCATCCTGTTTTGCTTCATATAGAAGTATTTCTGAATGGCAAAATCTGACACCGCGAACACCAGCAACACCCCGATCGCGGCATGTGCCAGCATCTTCATTATATCGACACCCGCTGTCATCAAACCGTCAAGCGAACCAGCTGACAGCTCAGCCAGCTCCTGAAGATGCGCGCGGAGTAATAAAGCGAATACGCTGATCAGGACAACCGCCTTCAATAAGCTGACCACCAACTGAACCCATTGCTTCGCACTGAACATCTGTTTGAACTTTGGTAAGGGATTAAGCGCATCGAATTTAGGCGCTGCAGCTTCTGGCGCGAATAGCGGGCCAATCTGGATCCACCCTGCGACCGGCCTCACAACGATGACGGTTCCGACTGTCATCAGGATAAGCACGGAGCCGATCAGAATCGCCTCTCCACCAACATCATTCAGTGCCTGTTCAAAGGGAACATTCAGGCGTGCTTCAGGTAAAGCTATTAGCGATTTAAGCTTGTTCATGCTGCTATCGACCATCGCAAATATCACTTCAAGCACGGCAAGCATCACCAGTAATTTCGACACGTCCTGACTCTGGCTGACCTGCCCCTTACGCCGGTTCTCCTGTAATTTGTGATCCGTCGCCTGTTCTGTTTTTTCGCCGCTCATCGCTGCCTCTTGTCATCGAAAACATCGTGTAAGTGAGGAATGAGATCGTGAAGTGACTCAAACCGAATCCCGGCGAAGTGTTCGAGTACCGGAATATATAAAACAAAGAAGCCCACACCCACGAGGCACTTCAGGGGGATGGCCAACACGTTCGCCTGGAGCTGAGGTGAATAGATACTGATAATGCCAACGCCAAAATCGATGAACAGCAACAGCAAAACCAGCGGTCCGGCATAGCGCACCATATCCACAAACAAGGCGTGAACCTGTATCAGGAATTGTTTAAAGCCCGCCTCAGTGATATCAGGCAATAGCTGATTTACCGGCCATAAACCGTAACTATCCCAGATAACTTGCGTGACCAAAGACAGGCCGAAGCTCATGACCAGGAACACCATTGACCAGCGAAGCAGAATGTCACCGAGAGGCGTTGCATCAGGACCGAGCGCCGGGTTCAGCTGACCAGCATTCAATGCCCCACGCTGAGAATCAAACAGCGCGCCCACGGATTCAAATAGCCAGAACGGCAACGCCAGAAGATAACCCAGCAACAGCCCTAAGATGGTTTCCTTCATGGCGATCGCGACAATTGCCCATGAAGAGAGCATTTGCCCTGAAATCTGATGGGCGATGACCGGTGAAATGAAAAGCGAAAGGCTCACGACTATCGCATTTCGGATCATGCCTCTTAAGGTGGAGAACGAGAAAATCGGAGTGATGAGAAGACAGGGAAAGATTCGGGCAATGCCTAACGCGATGGCCATGAAGCCGTTGAAGAGATCAGGAAGGAGACTCTGAAGCATCAGACCTTACCCGCTGCCGACATCATTCGAAAGGCGGTTTCTGTCAGCTCCAGGAGCTGAAGTCCGACCCATCGTCCTGATAGTGCCAGCGTGCCGCCCACTGCAATGAGTTTTATCGCGAACGGTAAGGTCTGGTCCTGGAGCTGCATAACTGCCTGAAGCAAAGAAATAATCATTCCAACGACAACCGCCACGATCAGCGGCGGTGCGGAGAGCATGACAACCAGGATCATTGACTGTTTGAACAGATAGATCACATCCATGATTCAGCCTCACAGGTAGCTATAAAACAAGCCATCGAGTAAACGGGTCCAGCCGCTGACCATCACAAACAGGAGAATTTTGAGGGGAAGTGAAATTGTCATCGGTGAAACCATTTGCATTCCGAGTGCCAGAAGCACATTCGACACAACCAGGTCGACGACAAGAAAGGGAATGAAAATCAGGAAGGCGATTTTAAAGCCACTTTGAAGTTCAGAGAGAACGAACGCCGGGATCAGCAACAATAAATTATCGTGGTTGCTGATAACCGTAGTGGCGAGGTCTTTAGGCCACATTTTCTCAGCATTTTCAACCAAATGTGTTTTCACATCAGGGTCAGTATTGCGAACCATAAACTGAGTGAGGGGTTCGATCCCATAGGTCAATGAATCTTCAAGTTTGCTGGCATTGGTAGTATCGATGGGTTGTTCTTTAAATCGCTCCTGCATTCCATCGAGTACCGGAGCCATAACGAAAATGGTCGCCGCGAGCGCTATACCATAAAGCGCCATGTTTGCCGGAACCTGCTGAACCCCGATGGCATTACGGGTAAGCATTAACACCATTGAGATTTTCAGAAAACAGGTTGTGATCATCAATGCCAGCGGAATGAGAGAAATTGCACCCAGTAAAATCGCGAGAGACAACGGATTAAACGAACTGACATTTTCAAGCATTACACTGGCACCAATTCAGGGCCGCTCAGCATCCTGAAAATCTGAAATCCGAGCGCACCGTTAACATTAACCAGCTCTCCCTTTGCAAGAAGATAATTCCCGTGGCAAAGCAACGCCTCACCAGGTGTGACGTGTTCAACCATCAGGGTTGATCCGGCATCGAGGTTTTTAAGTTCGCCCAGGGTTAACGACAGGTTTCCGCAACGAATCGTTAATTCAAGCGGCAAATCATTAAAACTCACCGCCTGACCAGGCTGAACGAGTTCGCCCTCATCTGTCTCAGCGAGTTCCGTTAGGCCGTTTTGACCGTCATTATTTGCGCTCATTTCGTCTCCTCTACGAAGCGTTATCATTAATTTATATTGGTGGGATTTTTCCCCTTCTGGTTCCAGAACAAAGTGAAACTCTCCTTTACCGAGTATTAAAACGCCTTCACCGTTCACATTCATAAACGGTTCTGAAGGGATCAGAAGATCCCCTTTCGTTAAAGCCTGACACCGATTCGCTGATAACCTGAGCTGACCCACAATAAGCGGAACAGAAAGGATGAAATCAGGCTGAAGCTGTCGCGGTATCGATGTCCAGGTTTCAAGTGAAGCCCAGGACAGCAACAGATTTTCAGGCACAAAGATGACCGTGTTTAATGTCTCTTCATCTGTTTCGATAATCAGACGGAGCCAGACGCCGTGAAAAGGCTTTTGAGTACTGGGCTTGAAATAGCCGAACAGGCTTAACATATCAGCGCTCAGCGAGCGGTTCAGGAAATCCCAGTACCATTCCTGTTCAGGGCTGACAGATTCGGGAAGAACCGGAATATCGGTCAGCACCCTCAGGAAACTGAATGGATCGCTGATTCCGATAATGCCGTGTGAAGTCTGTAAAAAATCGAGCGGGAAATTCTCAGGGCTTATATGGTTAATCGTCAGCGCGACATGGCGCTGAGCGATTTGACATGACATTTTGCGTCCGGCACCGACCCAACGCCGGACAATGGACTCTTCATGGCCAACTTCCTGAAAAGGCCAAATCATAACGCTGACCGTAATTTGAATTTAAGCCGAAGCCGTTTCCCCAGTCGACGCTGAAGAAGCGTCTCACCTTCCCTTTCAAACCCCACCAGCTTGTTCAGGGTTTCCCGGTTAAATCCCAGAACGACATTCATCACGCCATCCTGATCCTGAGTAAGACGACCGGCGATTTCAGCCTGGTCAGGAAGTAACAATGAAAAGTCAGCGGGTAATTGTTTTATGCCGTCCAGCTGCTCAGCAATGTCAGGCATCACAGACATAAAAACAGAACTGCCTTCAGGTTCAGCGGTATCAGGCTTTGTCATTTCAGGCCAAAACATAAACGCTGATTGCATCAGTGGATCAAAGACATCCGGTTGTTCTTCATCAAGCATGGCTTTGAATCGCGCCTCCTCTTGCTGTGATGGTTTACGCGAAGCCGATTTTTCTGGCGGGTTCCTCAGGGAAACATGTTGGGGTTGCGTGGTTCGGCTGAGCGGATGAGGCGTCGCATTAGGAATATGTTTCACTGAAAATCCTTCTGTACTTTGATGTATTCAAGTTTTTCAATATCTGACTGACATACTTTGACCGCCGCTTTCGCCTCCTCAACTACTGACGTTTGATTGTCGATTTGCATGGCCATGTCATAGTTTTCAGCCTCCTGCTTCAAAACGAGATCACGGGCGACTTTTTCGGCTTCGAGCGTCTGATGAAGTTTTTCCTGGATGAGGATCACACCAGTGTGGAACTGGGCAAATTCATCAATCGTTTTTTTATATGCTTCTCGCTTTCGGTCTAAACGGCGTAAACCGGTCTGATACTCTCTGTTCAACTGACGAAGCGTCGTTTCTTCTTCTCGCAATGTATTTTTAAGCCTGATGAGTCTCAGCTCACGGATAGGAAGAAGAACATCAACGTTCGCTTTTATCTCGCGGAACTGCGGCGAGTCATCGCCCGTTATCTCTGCGTCAATAAACTGATGTTTCACGGATCGTTTTCTCCAGTGCGTTTAGCGTATGAATGAAGGGTTCAGGCTGATGATTGCCTTGCTGAAGAAACGCGTTTATCTGGTCCTGAGAGGAAACCGCCGCGTCGGTGATCGGATCGTTGCCTGGCTGATATTCACCTAATCGAATGAGCATTTCGACCTGCTGGAAAGCACTCATGAGCTGGCGTAACTGGCGGGCCATGCTCATGTGTTCAGGCTCGACAACATTCCCCATCGTCCTGCTGAGGCTTGAGAGAACATCGATTGCCGGATAGTGCCCGCGTTCAGCGAGTTTTCGAGCCAGTACAATATGGCCATCAATCAGTGAACGAACTTCATCAGCGACGGGATCATTTGTGGAGTCCGCTTCCATCAGCACAGAGTAAAGCGCGGTGATTGCGCCTTTTCCCGTCTTGCCCGCCCGTTCAAGCAATCCCGGAAGTAAGGTATAAACTGAAGGCGGCAAACCACCTCGACCAGGGGGTTCGCCCAGGGCTAAACCGATCTCGCGCTGAGCGCGTGCAAAACGGGTCAGCGAATCGATAATCAGTAAGACGCTTTTTCCTTCATCACGAAATGCCTCAGCAATCGCAGTTGCGGTAAATGCGGCGCGAGAACGTTCCATACTGGACCGATCGGATGTGGCACACACCATGACGGTTTTCCGGCGAAGTGCCTCGTCGAGTTCATGATCCAGAAACTCGCCCAGTTCACGACCGCGCTCACCGATCAGACCAAACACGATAACGTCGCAAGGTGTGTTACGTGCGATTTCAGCGAGAAGCGTCGTTTTGCCACAACCGGCACCGGCAAAGAGTCCCATACGCTGACCCGTCCCTAACGTGATCAGGCCATCGATAGCGCGAATGCCTGTCGCAAGTGGTTCGCTGATCCGTGGGCGGTCTGTCGCTGGTGGCGCACCCCGTAACACCGCCGAGGCGTTTACCGAATCTGAATCCATTGCGAAAGCGGATAACCTGCCCGCTTCCATTGACCACCCAAACCCATCAAGCACACTCCCCAACAGGTCGTGAGACACAGCGATTTTGTGAGGCTGATAGAGTGGCGTGATTAACGCGCCGTTTGCGATGCCATCAAGGGGGCCGAGTGCGGCAAGCAGGGTTTTATCTGACGAAAAGCCGACAACTTCAGCCAGAATCGTTTGATTATCCTTACCCGCAACACGGCAAAGATCGCCGATTCGGGCCTGAGGAAAAATGCATTCAAGGAGAATGCCATTAACGCCGGTTATCTTGCCGCGAATCTCAACAGGTGAGGCATGTTGAAACCGCTGTTCACGACAGGAAAACCAGCTTTCAAGAGATGTCATTACCAGTTCACCGTTATAGGCTCAGGGCCGGTAAATTCGACCGTGTTCTTCGTAATACGGGAGAGCTTGTAACCAGAGGCTTCATCACCAATAAAGAGCCGCTGGCCATTGTCCGTAACGATGTTTGCATGTGCTCCCGCTGTGATCTCAACAATCCGAAATGGAAGTGTCAGCTGATGAAGGTGTGTCGCGTTTGAAAAAGGAACCCGAATGTCATATTCCCTTTTCAGTGACGTCATCAGGCGTTTTACGATAGCCATTTCTTCAGCGGATAATTCACCTTCCAGGCGGATCCCTGAATTATCTGTTTTCAACAGAACCTGTTGTTCAAGTTCCCTTTCCTGAAGCTTCTTCTCGACGGTTGAAACCAGTGTCACGGCATCCGTGATAACGGGTTTTTGAGGTAACGCAGGTTCAGTGGCCCTCGTGGGTTGAAGAACCCAACTCAGGAAGGTGATCACCATGATGGCCAACAGAGAAAAGCTGGCAGGTTTCACCCAGCGGGGAAACGTGGTCCTGAACCGCGATTTCAGACGGTCTTTCGGAGAGGTAATGATCCCCCGACTGTCGATGGGTATAAAGGATGACGATGACCACGGGGTTTGAGAGTCAGCGACTACCAGCCAGACGCCTGAAAGCTGAAACGGCTGATTGAGTGAGAGGGTTGAGGGACCAGTTATCGCTTTACCCTGGGCAAAATACACATCACCTTCCCTGGGTATCAGCTGCCAGTCATCATCCTGCCGCATGAGCTGCGCATGAAGGGTTCTTATCTCACTGTCACACAGCTGAAGATCAAGTTCAGCGGCATTCCCCATCGCCCACGCTTCACCGGTCAGCGGCAAGGCCGCCCCCTCATGAAGGCCATTTAACACGCGTAATTCAAACATCAGCCTCGACCTCTTCTGACGTGCTCTCGATAACATGCTGATTAATGTCTAATCGTCCTTCGACGTTGACCGGAAGATTAAATTCAAGCTCAGCAAACGAGAGAACCGCGACATGATTAAAGGCGTTTTGAATTAAGTTCCTTAGCGGGCCTCTCAAATCCTGGGCCACCAGTAACACGCCCTGATTCACTGAGCGGTATGGCGGGAAGTTGTCGCGCATCTGATCCATGAACCCCTTCATGTGCTCCTGGCTCAACGTGAAAAACGTATCAGTCGCAGTCTGGCGAAGCGCTTCACGAAGGATTTCTTCAGTTTCAGGCGTAAGGAGCCAGGCAAGCAGACCTTCACCGTCCTTGCTGTACTGAAAACAGATATGTTCCTTGATATCGATTCGGACCTGATCGATTAACATTCCGGTGTCCCTCTCCTGCCCGTGCCTGAGAAGCGACTCAGTAATAGACCGAATCGCCCTGAGGGAAATCCGCTCACTGACAAAGCGCTGAAGAACATGACTTAAACGGGCAAGTGGAAACACCCGTTCGAACTCCTGGGCCACCTCAGGCAAATCGCTTTGAAGCCATGAGACGATGGCGCGCGTTTCCTGCATCCCGATAAAACGCGGCGCGGTCTGAAAGAGTGCTTCTTCCATTTTTGCCAGTAACAGATCATTACCACTCCAGGATGGAGCGCCGCTGTGAATATAGGGGTCAGACTCTTCAAGCCAGATCCAATCCTCCTCCTGAGGAATAAGAACAGCCGGTAAATTTTCTTTGTCTTCCAGCTGCCTGACATAACCCAGACGTTCAACGGCGCGCTTATCATGCGTGAGTGTTGCGACCACTTTCGGCACTTCATAAACAAGAAACCGAAACTCGTGGTCCCGCTGCAGCGAGGTGAATTGAATATTAAATACAGGGATGGTGAAGCCAAACTGATTGACGATTCGGTTACGAATACGCCTGATTTCTTCAATAATTTTGATGACCTGCGGATCCCGCTCTCTCCCCGCTGGGAAGCTCAAGACAAATAATCGAGCCGGGTTAAATGTCTTTATGTCATGTTCACCATTCTCTTCAGGGATAAGCATTTTCTCGTTCTTTACCGCGTGCTTAATGCGATGGTCGCGCCATAACTGAAACGAACCGGTTCCGATGGTCAGCATACCCAGTAAAATGAAAACGAATGTGGGCATTCCCGGAAGCAGACTGAAGGCGAACATGCCGACACCTGACATAATCCAGGCCTTCGGCTGTTGAGTAAGCTGTTCGGTAATCTCTTTCCCGATATTATGATCAATGGCTTCTTCGTTCGCTGACACGCGCGTGATCATCATGCCTGACGTCAATGAAATCAGGAGCGCCGGAATCTGATCAATCAGTCCGTCACCAATGGTGAGGATAGAAAACAGATGTATAGCATCCCCCGCGCTCATGCCTAGTTGAAGCACGCCGATACAAAACCCACCGATTAAATTGATACTCAGAATGACGATGCCCGCCATCGAATCGCCTTTAACGAACTTCATCGCGCCATCCATTGCGCCAAAGAGCTGACTCTCTTTCGTCAGATCGCCTCGCTTCTGCCGTGCCTGATCGGCGGTGATAAAGCCTGCCCGTAAATCACTATCGATCGACATCTGCTTACCAGGCATGGCATCGAGCGTAAAGCGGGCCGAGACTTCAGCGACGCGTTCTGAACCCTTCGTTATCACCAGAAAGTTAACCACCGTCAGGATCAGGAATACCACAAGCCCGACCGCCAGATTCCCGCCGACAACGAAATTACCAAACGCCTGAACAATGTGACCGGCGTTTTGTTGAAGCAAAATCTGGCGCGTCGTGGAAATTGATAATCCGAGCCTGAACATCGTGGTCAGCAACAGGACGGAGGGAAACGTAGAAAACGCGAGAGGTTTGGGTAAATACATTGCCGTCATGATGAGAAGACATGACATGCTGATATTTGTGGCAATCAGGACATCGATCAGAGGTAGCGGCAACGGGATAATCAACATAAAAACAACCGCCAGCGCGATAAACCCGCCGACGATCTCTGAACGTTTCATTGCCGTTAACGCGATGCGATTCAGGAGGTTGAAAAGCGCCGTCATAATGAAAACCTCATGCGACTTTTCTCGCGCGCTGCCAGCTCCCCGTTCAATGTCCTGAGCATGTGGATCGCCGTCTGGCGATGTTTGCCGTTATCACCCCATACGTTTTCAGGTAAGCGCTGAATAAGCCTCAAAAGGTGATTGAAGAAAAACGGTTCGCGTTGAGAGACTTCACCGATCGTTTCAATGCCCAGTTTCAGCAATGAATTTGAATAAAAGCCATTCCGGCACATTCCGAGAAGGGTTCGCGTCATGGCATCGCGTGAAACCGACACCTTCCCGAACGTGCGTGTAATGCGCTCAAGAAATTCTGTTACCTCCTGAATGGTGTTACTGATAATGCGAGTATCATTTAAACCGCTCAGAAGCCGTCTTAGCGCTGCTGGTGAAATGGAGGGAGACAGCGAGGCGATATCATCAGCCAGGGCACGCTGAAGCGTTCTCAGGGCCGGAATAAACCCATCAACACCAAACTTTGACAGGAGCATGTCTAACACGCTGTCGGAGGATTGCTGACCAACCACGCCTTGATAATAGAGTTTACGAAGAATTTTCTTCTGGGTCGGGTCAGTTGAATAGGAGGCAATCGCGTTAGCGGTGTTCACGCCCGCGCTGATTTCTTTCCCGTATTGTGACTGAAGCGCTTCGAGCGATCGCTGAATGCGCGCGAGAATACCAGGGCTATGGCCATCTTTGAGCCGAAGAGCCATCAGTGTCAGACTGGCATAGGCAGAAGCCGGATCATTTTCAGCGGCTTCTAAAATTTCGTCGAGCCAGTCTGATTCTGACTTTGCTTCAAGTATGCGAGTTAATCGCCCTTCTCTTTCTGCCTGTTCCTGATCGGAATGCCCTTCAAGTAAGGCGCTCAGTTGCTCAATGTGGGTAAACCGAAACGAGTCATTACGGCTTTTTTTTCGGTTCAGAGAATCCTGTTTTTCGATCCGGCTGCGGTGTTGTTCGATTTGAGTTGCCAGGGCATTTTGGGCGGCGTGCTCAGCGGCATGAGTCCGGCTTTCATTTTGATAAATGGGGTGTGATGCTGGCGGTTTCCCTTTATCTGAAGAGTATTGTTCAATCTCTTCTTCAATCAGGTTTTCACTCTTAATCGCCTCATGGATCGGGTGATGGTTATGAACTCTCATCAGTCTGTTCTCTTGCCGGGTGATCTTTTAGATTGAGTGGCATAACACGCCGGTCAGTTCCCGATAAGGCCAAACTTTATGAGCCTCTTTTCCTTTTGCCATTAATGGCACGTTATAACGTAGCATTTTGCCAGAATTGGCAATGACGATTACACAATGAAACCACTTAAATAAGCACATTCAATTACTTAAGTTAAATACATGGAGTGGCACAACGCTTGCTATATGACTGAGGTGTTTACCCAGGAGGCGTTGTAATGGTGGCAATGTGTATTGAAGAGAAGATGAGTTTTCCGGTCATTGACTGGGAAGGGATCATGATTGAAACGCAAAAAAGGCTTCATAACTTCATTCGTAAACGTGTGTCAAACTTTGCTGACGTCGATGATCTGGTTCAAACGACATGGCTTGAAGTCCTCGTGAACAAAAATCGCTTCAGAGGTAACTCACGCCCTGAAACATGGATTTTCGGAATCGCGATGAACCTCGTGAAGAATTACTACAAAGAGATGCGCATTCGCTCGACGACAGATAAACCTGAAGAAGAGCTTGAAAACGAGACAGTACCTAAAGACCAGCCTGAAGACATTGTTTGCGGGAAGGAAATACTGACTCAGGCAATAGGACGCTTCTCGAAGCTTCCGTGCGAATATCAGCGCTTACTTAAGGTGATTGTTGAAAATGACATCAGTTATTGTGAGCTGGCTGACGTGTTGAAAATTCCGATCGGAACTGTTCGCTCACGGCTTTCACGGCTTCGCCAGATACTCAGAGAAGAACTACATTGGGATAAAATTCGTTAAAAAGTTAAGGGCAGAAAAATGATTCTGCCCATTTTTCTAACTCTGTGCCCACACTCTCCCCGCGTTATCATCCGATTGAGATCCAGACTGAACCGCGTGGTTTGTGCCCTGGTTAACACCGATTTCAGCACCTGATTTTGTTGCGCGCTCTCCGGTGTTAACTGCTGCAAACCCAATACCCTTTTCACCTGCAGCTTCGGCTTCTGCTGACGCGGCTTTACCTGCATTAATCCCGGCTTGTTTTGCTGCACTCATCCCGGCTTTAATGCCACTCGCAACACCTTCTTTTGCGGCGGTTTCTGCGCCAGCCTGAACACCAGCTTCGACACCTGCCTGAACAGCTGCGCGCCCAACACCAGCACCTAACGCCGCTTCTCCCAGACCCGGTATCAGAATCGACAGACCGGTTCCAATCCAGCTGAAGATGTCGAGCATTTTGAAAACGCCTCCCCCCATTTCTTTTTTCTGGTCAGGTTGCGTTTCCTGCCCTGCGTCCATATCGGATTTCGCTTTTTGCTGTGAGGCATTATCTGTTTTAGCAAGAGTGGGCGCGGCGGCGACCTGATTAGTTCCATGTGCAATGAAGGCATCGAGATCGCCTTTACTGATTTTCTGGTCATTGGACTTGTTGAAGAAATTCCCCCCGGCATGATGTTTGCCGTTATCGAGCATAGAAAATAACATTGAGTTCGGCTGGCTGAGAAGATTGGCGGCGTCTCGCACATCCTGAGGCTGATTTGAATCGTTGGCGATATCCTGAAGCTTCTTCGGCGTTAAACTGCCATCCTTAAAGAAAACATCTTCATTATTTTTGACAGTCTGAAGCGCATCACTTTCAGGCTTGCTCAGTTTGACGTTGTATGACACCTGATCACAAAGTGCTTCACGAGACTCCGTAGCACTGGCATCACTCATGCCGGTGAGGTTCGTCCACTGGTTCGGATGATCAGTGAAATATTTCGCTGCTGCGGCAACTTGAGGCGGGCACTTATCCAGGCTCTGAGAGCCGTTGGCAATATCACGCATTGTATCGAGGCTGAGTTTTTTCGGTAAACTCTGAGAGTAAAGATACAGCTCGCGCGCGGCATCATTGGCGGTCATCTCACGGGGCGGCGAGCCGGGTTTCGCATCAGAAGGAATGTAGTCGTGTGTATAGGATTCAGACATCTGATCGGCATATTGCATAAAGGCTGGTGTCTTCTTTAGTGCGTCAATATCTCCTGCCGCCAGTTTGCTATCAACCTTACCCGGTGTTGCTTCGTCAATGGCCTGGTACATGGCCGGATTATTAAGGAGTGTATCTAAGGCCGCTTTCATGTCTGAAGGCGTCGCGGGATCATCCTTGAGCTTTTCAAGCCCGTCAGCGTCCATCGCTTTTTTCATCAGTCCGTCATGTCGTCCGAGCGTAGTCACCACTTCAGCGAAAGACATTCCATTATTCTCAGACGGTTCGGTAATGTTTGCTGCCGGATCGTTTGCGGCCATGACCTGTTGAAGATTGGTTTGTGCTTCATCAACCCATGACTGAGCCTGAAGCATGACGTCATCCATAGAACTCAGTGCGCCAGCGGAGGAACCGACAGGCGATTGAGACGAGACGTTGCTGAAATCGATGGCGGCTGAACTTCCTTCAGTTAAATCTCGTTGCGCTGACGTCACTGTGTCAGGTGAATTGCCAAAGACCTGAATCACATTATCACTCTGTGAAGTTGAAAGCGTTGAAATCTTCATCGCTTTTCCTTATCAAGATGGAATGAGAGAAATAATTAACTTGCCTAACGGCCCGCTAAATATTGAGACCTTAAAGGATAACCATGTTCTTTCCTTACACCATTTTCAGAAAGATTATTAGATTTTGATTTATTAACACCAACCGCCCTGTCTTCCTCCCTCATGAATAAAGAATCCGGATTATTCCTTTCATTTCTGTCATTTCCTAAAAATGTTCCTTTTAAAATTCTATAGCCGTGAATAAGCTCATGGGTAAGAGAGAGAAAGGCCGCGTTCTTGTCGAAGCCACGAAATGGAATACCGTCAATATCAACATCAACAGACAAATTCGGGTTCCATTCGATGATAGAACTCGTTCCTTCGCCTTTCCTTCCCTTACCTCTTTTTTGAGCAAGCGAGGACGCAATAATTATGTTTTCGATGTTCTTTTCATCTGGCGATGCTTTATGTTTAACAATCTGAGATAAAGTCAGCGTTGGGTAAGTCGAATTAGGTCGACCAGAAACGACTGAGATTTTTAATGTCTTTCCATTTCTCGCATTATTATAAACCTGATTTAATATTCCTTTTCCATTTGGTCTGGAACCTATTTTACTCAAGGCATTTTCAGCCTTGAGAACGTCGCTTTCTGAGCTTGCTTCAATAATCACATTTGGCAAGACATGACTACTTCTGACAATCATAAACCCTCTGCTTAGCTTTGCTGGCAACATACATATTAAATCCGGCTCCGATAAACATCAGAATACTTGTAATAATAAAAACGTATTGAATTCCTAAATTACCGCCAATAATGCCACCCAGGAATGGCCCAAGAAATTGACCGATAAATTTTGCTGAAACAGAATATCCCATCACCAAACCGATGATTTCAACAGGAACGATTTTCTTAATTACAACTGAAGTACAAGGCAACAACCCACCGAGCGCGATCCCCATCAGAAAACGAAGAACGATGAGTTGCCATCCAGCGGTGACATAGGCCTGAGGGATCAGAAGAACACCAGCTGCAATCATGCCTAAAATGATAACTCTGACATGACCAATATGATCAGCCAGTTTGCCCAGCCAGGAGGCTGACAGAACGCTTCCTAACGCAGCGGCTGACATCACCATTCCCGCTGTTTGTGTAATGTGACTCTGGTCATGTTCGATTGAACTAATGAAAACGGTAATGATAGGCTCAATAGAAACATTCGCGACCATCAAAAACATGCCAGTGATCAGCATATAAACAACAGCGCTTTTACCCTGAAATGATCCAAATCCGCCTGAAGTTTTTTGCTTAGTTTTGCTGGTGGATTTCTTGTCCTCAACAACAAATAACCACGTTAAAAGGAACGCGACAAAGATAATTACCCCTGCTGACCAGAACGTTCTGGGGATACCAATCAGCGGGGGCAGCCATCCGCCTAAGAGCGGGCCAACAAGATTGCCAGCCATGACAGAGGAAGCGATCATTCCGAGCGCCCAACCTGAACGCTTGTCAGGAGCCTGTACAGCAATAAGAATCGTTGCACCTGATCCATACCCACCCGCCAGGCCAACCAACAGAAGAAGAACAATCAGCGTATAAATGTTTGTCGCAAATCCCAGCAAGCAAATCACGACAGACAACCCAAGACTTGCACGAATCAACATTGCCTTACGTCCGAACCGGTCTCCCAGCCTACCCCACAGCGGCGCAATTAGACCGGCTGAGAGAAACGTTCCACTGAACGCGATTCCTGACCACTGAACGATAGCGTCATGACCTGTAACGCCAAGCTGTTCAACGAATAACGGTAAGAACGGTAACATGATGGTCAGGCCAAGCGTGGTTGAGAATGCACCTATCATGCAAACAGCAAGATTACGACGCCAATAAATACTTCCTGATTCAGACACAGAACCTCCAGAGTGAATTAATTTATATGTAAAAAGATAACAAGAAGAAATTATCTAAGATAATATTGTGACCTAAGCGGAATGCCATGATCTTCACGTATACCATTCTCAGATAATTTTTCGTCTTTGAATTTTCCGATACCAATTGCGCGATCTTCCTCCTGTGTGTTTGGGTTACTGGGATCGCTGAAATCAAATTTATCGCTGGTAAGTAATGTTCCGTTCATCATGTGAAGCGCGTGAGCAAGTTCATGGCTAAGCGAAATGAAAGCGAGATAGCGGTTATATCCGCGCTTAGGAATGCCAGCCTTATCAACATTGATCGTTTGCTCTGGATGATGCCTGATTTTGGCGCTGCTTCCTTGCCCAGAAAATCCGAACCACCCCTTCTGAGCAAGTGTCATTGCCTTCATTTGGTTCTCATCGCAACTTATATCATCGGGAAGAGAATACTTAGCAGCCTGAGCGGAAGTCAGGATTGGAATTGTAGAATTATCATCATGATGGTTGATAAAGATTTTGATGTGCTTTCCGTTGACACCGTACTTCTCTATCTCGTCTAAAAGAGCGCGTCCATTTCTTCCCTTAGCAATCATTGAAAGAGAACTTTCAACATGATCTATATAAACTTCATAACTTGAATGAATTTCGATACTTTTATTAACTCGGCTGACTTTGACAAATTCCATTAACGTTCCTGCATCTATGAATCAAGCCTTGAAACTATGATAAGTGAATCGGAAAGGTAATCCATGTTCGAGACGAATATTGTTTTCTGTATATCTATCATTTAGAAATTTATTAATACCCATAGCCCGATTTTCTTCTTGATATCCAACACCATTCATATCGGGTTCAATCACAAGAGACTCACCTTTCATTACCCAGTAAGCATGAACCAATTCGTGGGCAAGCGTAATAAAAGCAAGATTTTCATTAGAAACGTTAATGCTCCTTTTCTGATGATCGATATCGACATATTCGTCAGTCCGCCATTGAACGATGACGCTTGTTCCTTCCTCGCCCCCGCCTATAGATTCTAATCCGCAAAGTTGATTTGCGATCGACTCATTCCACTCAACCTCAGGCCAGTCAGTTACATTTTTAAACCGTTTAGCTTGACTATCTGTGAGGATCGGCACTGTTGCGCTGAGGCATTTTTTCCCTGGAGATATTCTAATTTTAGTTTCGCCATTCGCCATTAAATTAATTTCACTCAGCAAACCTAATCCAATAGGTTTAGATGAGATTTTACTTAATGCATATTCTGTGAGTTGTAATTCTCTATGCGAGTGATGTTGAATAACAATATTCGGCATCACAGTGCTTGACGTAAGCATAACATTATATCCTTCTATTTATTCCCCGTAATATTTTTTCCTTAGTGACTTATGATGTTCTTGCCTGATAGCGTTTTAAGAAATCATACTTCTTATAAATCTAATTAATGGAGTAATATTCTTTTCTTAAAGGTCTTCCATGCTCTTTCCGTAATGCATTTTCGGAATATTTAGCATTCGAGAATTGACCTACACCCATCGCTCTCTCTTCTTCATGAATCCGCGTACCTTCAGGATCAAGAGGTTTCGAAAGACGTTGGCCGTTGAGTATGTAAAAAGCGTGAATCAGTTCATGCCCAAGCGTCAGAAACGCATCTTCAGGATCATGACTTCGATAAGTCTCTTTCTTGTCATTAATTTTTATAGACTCATTTTGATTCCAGTAAACATAAGCGCTTACCCCTTCACCTTTTCCACCAAGAAGACGATGCGTAGATAATTCGGCTGCCTGTTGGTTTGACCATTTATTGAACCCCTCTTTCGGTCCACCACCGAGTTTCGTAATTTGTGATTGCGTAAGTATCGCTGCTGAAGATGAACCTCTCTTTTCATAAGCAACAATCGTAATGTTTTTCTCGTTAGTTGAACTGGACTGGATAGCTCTTAACAATCCATTCCCTGTTGGTTTAGACAGGATTTTTGTCAGGGCGCTTTCAATAGCAGCTTCCTGTTGTTCATTATCTGCGAATAATTTTATTGAAGGCACTACATCACTGTTTACTTTCATACACCTTAACTCCATATGAATACAAAACGAGTGTTGGCATTATTTACAGTCAAAATAGAAAAACCTAAAATTCATTCATCATCATATTCCTCTTCTTCAAGTTGTGAATAGTAACTCCGAAATGGAAAGTTATTCTCCAAACGAATTAAGTTTTCACTGAATCGTTCGTTATAAAACTCACGAATTCCGACAGTTCTGAATTCCTCGCTTGCATGGCGACTATAAATGTCAAATTCATCTGGATTGGAACCACCTAAGTAGTCGCCTGTTAAAATGTGATGGCCATGAATGAGTTCATGAGCAAGAGATATGAATGATCCTGTTTTATCAGTCTTCATGTAAGGGCGACCATCTTGTGTTATTCCGGCTGTATGCATCGGATTCCAGCCTATAGTGACTGAAGTCCCCGCTCCATTCATACCATCAAGATGTGGTTCACAAATTTTTTCGGCCACCTCATTATGAAACTTGTCAAACTCATCGGCAGGCGTACCGAACCGTTTTATTTGTGATGCTGTCAGCCTGGGGAGAGCAAAAGTATGACCTTCACTGACAACTATTTTTATGTTTTTATCGTTAACACATAAATCTTTGAGTTCAACAAGAAGTTCATGACCAACGATTCCAGTGTTTATTTTATTTAAAGCACTCTCTACATCATGCCAGCCCTCTTTACCTTTATATTCAATAACTATATTTTCTGAAAAATGACTATTTGTTATAGTAGACGGCATAAGTTTTATCTCTCTTATTGACGCCTAAGTTTCAATCCATGTTCTGCGCGAATTTTGTTTTCAGTAAAACGCTCATGCTCGAATCGTCCTAAACCAATAACACTTTGCTCCTCATTACGAGTAGACTCTCCTGTTAAATATTGCTCATCAATTGAATCGACTAAAGCCGCACCATTCATAATATGATAAGCATGTATAAGCTCATGACATAAAGTTATGAAATTTGAGTTTGCATTCTTATCTTTAATAATCTTACCATCATCATCTACTTGAGATGATTCTAATGGATTCCAGTTAACATAAACACTTGTACCTAAAGAATTAATCCCATCGAAAGACTTTGTAGAAAAGAAATACGATTGTAAGTGGTTTTCTTCATTGCTTACATCATCAGGAATATTTAATACTCTGGCTTGATCCTCAGTCAGCTTCGCTTTGGCGAAACACCCTGATTTTTTGTCAATATTAACAGTTATTTTCTTCCCTTCCCTTCCTAACTGTTCTATTTCATTTATAAGAGAGCGCCCTACCGGTTGTCCCTTCAAGGTGAAAATTGCCGTAGAAAATGCACGAACTTGACTAACATTATCACATTGAATATTAATATTACTAACTTGCGAAGACTGCATGTTTACCCGCATCCTGATTACCTCACGTTATTCTGTTGAAGTTCGAGGGCGCAAATTATGTTCTGCGCGTATTTTGTTTTCTGTAAATCGCTCTGTTGAATAGTCTCCTAAACCGATAACACGCTTCTCTTCTGTCTCTCCCGCTGTACCCGTCCTGATCTGATCATCTATCGTATCAATAAGTGCTGAACCCTTAAGAATATGATAAGCATGAATCAATTCGTGAGCTAAAGCGATATAAGCATTATTTGCATTAAAATCTCTTTTTAAACGACCAAGTCGGTCGAGTATGCTTGAAACTTTTGGATTCCATTTTAAAGCAGCATTTGTACCGGCGGCATCGATTCCATCAATTAGTCTTGTTGAAAGATGGTAAGCATGAAGATTATTCATAACATCATCTTCATCGTCTGGAACGTCAAGTTCCTCAGCCTGATTTGAGGTCAACATTGCTCTTGAACTGTTAGTTTCATAGCGCACAATCGAAATTTTGATTGCCTTTCCTTGCTGACCGAGAGCTTCAATTTCTGAAATTAAAGCATTTCCGATTGGTTTGCTTTTAATTTTTGAAATTGCTCTTGAAAGACTATTAAGCCCATTAATCCCGCTATATTCAATAACAAGATTACTTACCTGTTCACTGGCGACAACACTTCTCATTTTTAAAAACCTATTTCAATTTAAAATCAATTCCTAGATCACTAAGATCCTGAATGGATTTAATGGACACATATGAATTACGAGAGGGGAATCCATGCTCTGCCCGGATTTTATTTTCAGTAAACATTTCGTTAGCATATTTTCCAAGACCTACGGCACGATCTTCTTCGTGTCTGACAGCTGAATTTTCATTTAAGTAATCCATCATATCTCCCCCGCCTAACCAATCACCATTCATCATGTAATAAGCATGTATAAGTTCATGTGAGAGTCCAATAAAAGCACTTTCAGGATTTAATTCAGGATAGGGATTACCATTTTCATCGGTGCCCACAGCAATATTTGGATTGAATCTAACAATGGCGCTTGCACCCTCTCCTTTCGATCCATCACTCTTTCTTTTACTTAAACTACGTAGCAACATTTTTGTATCAGATAAGCGCGGGTCTTTAGCTGTCACTAATTGAAAGTACTTAATACCAGATAAAGCGTGTTTCGCTGAAGTTAAACCGCTTTTATCTACTTGTATCATTAACATCTTTTCTTCTTTCCCTTTTTTACTTATTTCCTTTAGTAAACTATTGCCAATTGGTTTGCTCGCAATTTTATTCAAGGCATTATTGGCTGCTTTCACATCAGAATCGGTTAATGCTTCGATTTCTATATATGGTGAGATTTGACTCTTGCTTATTAATGTCATATTTATCCAAATATTCTGTAAAGTGGATCCAGTTCTTTTTGATTTTCTTTAGATGCGTACTGAGCACGGAGAGGAAGACCGTGTTCTGCTCTGATAGCATTTTCTGTAATAGGCTCCTGTCCATAAACACCAATACCTACAGCCCTGGCTTCCTCCTCGTAAGCGCGCGAATTGAAATCATATCGGTTATCTAATCCGCCTGTGAAAGTTCCTTTCATCATTCGGTATGAATGAATTAATTCATGTCCTAATGACACAAAAGAAACAGACTCATCTTCATCTCTTTCAGGAATTCCATTTACAATCTTAGCTGATATTTTCGGATTAAAAAAAACCAGTGACCCCACTCCTTGACCTTTTCTACCAAACGATAATTTCTGCGGTAATCTCGTCGCAATATCGTTATGCTCTCGATCAGTTGGTGACTCAGAGACACCATGAAGTAAAGCCTGTTTTTGTGTTAATCTGGGTATTGCACTTGTTTCACCATACGAGACTTTAATCGTAATGAATTTCCCATCGACTGTGAGATTCTTTATTTCTTGTAAAAGCGCAGATCCAACTTTACCGCTATTTAATTTATATAATGCACTTTCTGCTCTTTCATGATCTGCTGGTATAAATGATTCAATCATAATGAAAGGGGCGATTCGACTTGCCTTTAGGTCAGTCATATTCCATCCTTACTAAGTTATAGTAATTACTAATCTAATATATAATTATTTTTTTGAGCTGGCATGAGATAGGCCTTTCTTAATGGAAGGTTGTGTTCTTTTCTAATGCTGTTTTCTGTGATTTTTCTTTCCTGATACTTCCCCAGACCAACAACCCTATTTTCTTCATCTCTTATTGGCGAGTTAGAGTCTTGAACATCTCCGCCATGACCAGCCAATGAATTTCCTTTCATAAATCGATAGGCATGAATTAATTCATGAGCTAAACAAATGAAAGCTTCATTATATTTTCCTGCTTTATATGGAAGACCATCTACAATATCAAGAGATTCAGAAGGATCAAAGTTTATAATTGCGCCTGTCCCTTGCCTGCCCTTTTTAGATGCTGGTTTTTTAGACAGATAAAATGCCCCCTTAAGTTTGAAGTCATCTGACTGGCTTTGAAATTCATATTTTTCCATTTGAGAAGATGTCATAACTGGTTTTGCTGAATGACCAATTCTGAAAGTTACATCAATTCTCACAAACTTTCCGTTTTTAGAATACTGTTCAATCTTGTTAATAAGCTCACTTCCAACTCCTTTACTCTTAAGTTTTGATAGTGCGCTTTCAGTTAATTTGAAATCTGTTTCATCCCAGCCACTGATCATGATATGAGGCGCGACTCTGCTGGCTCTCTCGATATAGGGCATAATTGGTCTTCCCACTCTATTTTACTTATGTTGTAAAAATTGCTCTGCTTGACGGTTCAACATTTTATTTTTTTCTGCTGTTGCTGATTTATCAGCTTCTTCTTTCTTTTCCTTGTTGAGCCATCGGGCGATCACTATCACTGTGAGATTCAGTTTCTCAAGCATAGGAAACAATTTCTCAAGGTAAATTTCATCTTCGCGCAGACTACCCCAGAGAACGAGCTTGTTCTCTTCTTTGTCCAAAGCGATAGTAATGTGAGGATCATGATCAGGAGTGAGATTCGCTTGTAGTAGTTCTAACAACATATCTTCACCTGGTGATCCATTCATAGGCAGAAAAGCAATCATGACCAGCGTATTAATCTCAGTCATTTCAAGGAAGATTTCACAGGATTCAAGCGGGAATGAGTAATAACCGTGAGGATTCATCTCTGTGTCTGGAACATTGAGCTGACGAAAAAGCGGCTGGAGTTTCTGATAAAGCTGTTCAGGTTTCATTCGATCTTCTCTGTCGGTTTGTTTCTAAAGTGAGTAAGAGAAGACTGATTTCGGTTCCAGAAATTTTCACTTTAAAACGATTTTGAGAAGCACAGCATGAGAGGCAATAAAAAAAAGCCCCGAATGTCGGGGCTTTATAAATTGTTAAGCGAACCCGCCATTGACCCGGATGATCTGACCGTTAATCCATCCTCCAAACGGTCCGGCAAGCATTGAAACGCTATCGGCGATGTCTTGAGGTGTGCCGATTCGATTCAGAGGCGCTTGCTTCTTAAACCATTCAATCTGGGCTTCGGTTTTACCCTTATAGAAGAGTTCTGTTCCTGTTGGCCCTGGCGCTACGGCATTAACGGTAACGTTCTTCCCTTCCAGCTCATTAGCCAGAACGCGAACCAGACCTTCAACGCCCAACTTTGAAGCAATATAACCGCCATAATTCGGAAAATTCTTTGCAACGACGCTTGATGACAGCGCAATGATTCTCCCACCCTCAGAGACGTTCTGAGCCGCGTGAGATAAAACCAGATAAGCCCCTGTCAGATTGGTATCAATGACTTTTTTGAACGTTTCAAGATTTTGAGGTTCAATTTTGCCCATTGGCATGATCCCAGCACTGTGAACCACGACATCAATTGTTCCTTTGATATGACTAACGGTTTCAAACATCGCTTTTACTGATTCAGGATCAGTGATATCGGCTTGAACACTGGTTGCTTTGCCACCATGAGAAACGATTTTAGCAATCAGATCATAAGCTTTTTGCATATTCCCAGAGAAATGAAGAGCAACTGCATATCCCTCTTTAGCAAGCTGTTCAGCGATGGCCTGACCAATGCCGCCTGTTGCGCCAGTCACAAGGGCGACTTTATGGGATGGGTTCATATTTATTCCTTAGTGATTGTTAATTAACCAGTTGTTGATCAGCGTCAACGAAGGAATCTTATCGGAGGGAAAGAAGAAGGCGTTTTAAGGTGTGCGAATGTTGAGAATCCGCCTGGCGGCGGATTCAGTAGGTTAGATAGTGTGCTGAGGTTTCCTAATAGCTTAATTAACCTGCTTAAAGTTCTTTGCCTTTAGGCTTCATGTTCAGCCAGGCTAAGCCCTCTTCAGTCAGCTCGAAGCCATTCGGGCCAACCCCTTTAAGTAGCTCTTCCAGCGTATATTTTGGCTCAGCTTCAGCTGATGCTGGTGAAGTCATTCTTTTAACTTCAGCTGCGAGAAGCTGATTCACCACATCAGAAACGTTCAGACCGGCCTCAGAAAGCGCTTTATAAAACTCACTGTCAACTTCTACGGTTGAGCTTTCCTTGCTGATGCTCAGCTTCTTATCAGCGACTTCAGCCTGAAGAGCATCGCCCTCTTTCCAGCCAAGTTGCTGAAGAACTGAATTCGGAATTCTTAACGCGGCTGAGTTTCCCCATCGCTTGATTTGCAACGTTAGCATCTTGATCCATCCTCTTTTTGTTTATACATAATAGAGCCGAGACCTCTACTTTTCAACAAACGAGGCTTAAGAGTTGGCTGTGTATTGATAAAGATTCACTGGCTAAAACCTATCCATTCAAACGAATAAATTCAAAATTCGTTCAAAACCCCGCTGCGTTATGTATCTCCTTTGTGTAAACTCTACATTGTAGACACTTAGAGAGGGCAGAAAAATGAACAAAGCAAAATTCTTCGAAGAAATGAAATCATGTCGTGTGAATGCCAGTGCTCACATCACTATTTCTGCCAGAAAAGGCGGTAAAACCGCATTGGTTATGAATCAATCTGGTGCGCCAAATGCTTTTCTGTCTATGCACAAAGATGGTTCTGAAGCAATGCGTAAGGCCTGGGACAAATATGAAGCATGGTTGAAGGAATATTTCATGAACCTCGATGAAATCATTGAGTTAGATCGTATTGAAGCAATCGAAGAAGATCGTCAGGTCAAAGCGTTATTAGTGGAAGATGATGAGTTTGAGAAGGTTACTGAAGAAGAAAAACAAGAGGTAATCGATATTGTTCATGAGCAAGCGTTGGTGATGAACGCCGAGATCGATGTTCTTTCACAGCAACTGGCGGATCGTCGTTGTTACTGGAAAACAGAACAGGCCATACACACTTCACAGGTGAAGGTCATCATTCAGTATAAGCGAGACGCCTTCAAAGATGGACCTCGAATCGTTCAACATGTGCTGAAGGTGATTGTGATAGCTCGTAGGATTGCACTCTATAAAACAGGTTTATGTGAGTTTGAACCGAAGCCCAGCACGGTCAAGAAAATAGAAGAATCAGACATTCCTTTTTGAGTGAAGAGAAACAGAGAGAGTAAGTTTTATGGCCCGTCGCCGTTCATTGGTCAATCGTGACCTTCCACCGAACCTCTACGTTCGCAATAACGGTTATTACAGCTACAAGGATCCGCGCAGTGGAAAGGAGTACGGCTTAGGGCGCGATAAGCGCTATGCCGTTACTCAGGCCATTGATGCGAACCTTGAGCTTTATCAGGACATCGGTCAGGCCGTCAATCTTCTTGATCGCATCAATGAGGTGAAGAAATTCACCTTAAATGACTGGCTGGTGACGTATGAGAAAGAACTAGAACGTCGCAAGCTGGCAACAAAAACGATTGAAAGTTACGACCGGTTCCTTCGCACCATCAAAGAAAGCATCGGTTCCGTTCCTATTGAAGAGATTGACACCAAAGTTCTATCTGATTTCCTCGCGCCCTGGCGTGATGACGGCAAGGCAACAATGCATAACAGGATAAGGAATTTTATGAAGGACGTATTCGGCACTGCCATCGCACATGGGGTGATCAAAACGAACCCGATCGAGTATATCAAGACAGAGAAAGTCACTGTCGCGCGCGCCAGACTCTCTCTTGAACAGTTTGTGATGATTTGCAATTCAACGCCTGAGCTTTATCCCTGGGCAAAACCGTGCTTTGAGCTGGCACTCTTGACCGGACAGCGTATCGGCGATATCCAGGCGATGAAGTGGGCAGATATTCGAGACGATAAGATTTATATCATTCAACAAAAAACAGGCTCACGCGTTGCTATCGATGTTAATCACGGCCTAAAGTCGTTAGGGAAAACGATCAAAGACGTTCTCGCAGAACTGAAACCGCTCAAGGACAAAAGCGATCATGTCATTCCTGTATCGGGTGGACGTGACAAGATTTCTCGCGCGTTCCTTAAGTCTAGGTCGACCACTAAACTGAAATGGGAAGGAACACCGCCCTCCTTCCATGAGATCCGGTCCTTATCAGCGCGCCTGTACAAGGAAGAGAATGATTCAGAGTTCTCTCAGCGTCTGTTAGGCCATAAGAATTCAGCGATGACTGATCGCTACACCGACACGCGAGATAACGCCTTTATCGAAGTTTGACTACGGTCCCGAATCATTAAGCTAGTTTTGTAAAGTTCACAAAACCATGCCTCAACCTGAACACTAATAGTGTACACTCATAGAACATCAAGCGAGGATCACTCTATGAAATACAGAACGAATGTAACTATAGACAAAGAGGCATTTGAAGTTTTTTCTTCTGCCGGTCTGAATCTTTCTGGAATGGTTAATGAAATGGTTCTGAAGGAAGCCAAACGCATTAAGGCTGAGCGCTGGAAGGAAGAAAGTCGTGCAAGTATGGTTGAGTTTACCGACTACATTGAAAAACATGGATCTTTTGCTGATAAAAATCGGAGTTGGTAACAATGCAGTTCGATGTACATGAATATAATGAATCTGGTTATGTACGCCTAATTGTCATTGTTCAAAGTTCAATTGTCGATACACCAGGACGTTATATGGTTATCCCGCTTGCCAACAATGATGATTTTTCTGGGCGATTTATAAAGGATCTGTTCCCAATTTTAACAGTCAATGGCGAACGTTTCCGCCTGATGACGCCTGAAGTTGTTTCTATTCCAGAAAACCTTATTGGCGACAAAGTTGGAACGCTGGTAGGTGATGAGACCAAAATAAAAGATGCGCTCAACCTGCTTTTCTGGGGCATCTGACAGAAAAGATATTCTTGAAAACCCGCCTCCGTGCGGGTTTTTCAATTTCTTATTCTCGAAGCTGAAGCACTATCGCGAACAAGAAAAAAATTGTTCCACAAATACGATTAAATCGCTTTCCCGATCTCGCTATCCAGTTCTTAACTCTGTCACCAACAAGGGCAAACGTCATTTCAACACAGAATTCAGTGAAGGCAAGCGTCAGAGCGATAATAACGAACTGTAGAACCATGCTGTGACGTGGCGAAAGGAATTGCGGTAGAACAGCAGTAAAAAACATCATGCCTTTAGGGTTCGTAGCAGCTGACAGGAAGCCTTGTCTGAATAAATCTGACCGATGCCCCGTGTTAGTATGGTTATGCTCTCTGAAGGTCATAGGCGGGGCCATCCATAACTTTAAACCCAGCCACGCAAGATAGAGACCACCAATAATTTTCACAACCATCATCAGTTTGGGTTCGGCCTGAATGATAGAACCCAGTCCAAACACACAAACGCCGATCAGCAGAATAAAACCAATAACCCCGCCCGCAATTGTGCTGAGAGTTTTTGAGAAGCCGTGAACGGTTACATGGTTGAGAACCAAAATTGCGTTTGGCCCTGGAATCAGGCTCCCTCCTCCGCATGTTAAAAGCAACATGAGCCAGGTTTCAAAATTCATTTTTGCCCTCTTTTCAACGGATAAAATTCAGAGCGCCTACCTTAAAATTGAGTTAAGTTTTGTTGTTCATAGATCCGAGCTTTCTCGCTGTCAGCTCGACAAATGAACAAATGTTGAGCGATCCGATGAAGGGACAGTTTCGAATGAATTTCGAATTATTTTGAACGGCCAGGTATAACACAATGATTAATAACGACTTTTATACCGTAAAAGTACTGGATTGATTCTGGATCGATAGCGGGTCGACGATGAGGAAAAACCTTTAATTATAATGACTTAGATGATTTGTCGTGGAAAAAACGTACTACTTTTCACGACAAATCACAACAATCCGCTACATATAAATCAATGACTTACCCCCCTATTTCGAACGAGCAAAACTAAGAAAAGCTCATTTTGTGTTCTTCCTGAAGGCCAAAATATTTATCCTCATATTTTTATTTCAATATGAGTAACGCAGTGATTCTTTCAAAAGTAATTATCGTCTCTTCAATAACGCTATTAATTTCATCCTGCTCAATGCCTTTTAACAAAAATCCAATCCCAAAAGACCTGAAAATTGATAATCAAGTTATTACTTACTCTGACATACCAGGATGGGAACATGGTGAAACCGAAGAGAAAGATAGAGCTAAAATTCTATGCAATGGCGAACGCCCATATCCTAGCGACTCACAATCCATGATTTCCAAATTAAAACTGAGCGGTTATTTTAAAGCTAACTATTCATATAACGCGCCGCATCAATGGGTTTGTGGTGAGAGCGCGGCAAAATCCGAAGGTAATCTTAGCGAAAAAATCGAAGAAGATGAAAAAAAACTCAATGGTGATGAACTTCACTTTAAATCATCTAATAATAATAAAATTAAATCATTTTTTCTGAATGAAGATCATCACTTGAAAATCCAAAGCGATACATGGGGTGAACTCATATTGTTCACAGGAAAAATTCCGGCAATAAATTTTGCTGGAGAACTTCAATTAGTTAAAAAGCCATCTTTTAGGAATGGTGTGTACTCTGGCTCTTTCAATAATGGAACCATGAAGATTCAAATCGATACTAAAGCAAAAGAACCGGGGGCTTATATTTGGACCGCATCAGGCGTTACCTATAGTCATGACTTGAAGGAGATTAGCAATCTATGATGTTCTTAGGCTTTCACATCGATTGATAAGTTTTTAGTAATCCTTATGAGATCCTCCCTTTGCTTTAATTGAATGCATCCATATTTCAGCAAGGGAGATCTCATGTCAGACATACTTGAAAAGATCATTAACATTAAGCGAGAAGAAATCGCTGCTTCGAAAAAAAACGTGTCCCTGAAACAGTTAGAAAAGAGTGCAACTGTCCTCAATCGCCGTGATTTTATCGCAGCTCTTCGCCATAAGCATCAGATGGGTGAACCTGCCGTAATCGCTGAACTTAAGAAAGCCAGCCCTTCTAAAGGCCTTATACGTCCTGACTTTTATCCTGCTGATATAGCTAAATCATATGAAATAGGCGGCGCGGCGTGTTTATCAGTACTGACTGATGAGAAATTCTTTCAGGGAAGACCCGCTTATCTCTTTCAGGCGCGCGCAGCGTGTAACCTGCCTGTTCTTCGCAAAGATATTATGATTGACCCTTATCAAGTCTATGAATCGAAGGCGATGGGTGCTGATTGCATTTTACTGATCGTTGCCGCTTTAGAAGATACGCAGATGAAGGAACTCGAATCGCTGGCACATGAGCTGGACATGTCTGTTTTAGTCGAGGTTCATAGCGCTGATGAGCTTGAACGCGCACTTCAGCTGACTACACCATTAATCGGCGTCAACAACCGTAACCTCAGAACGTTTGAAACCACGATACAGACAACGATTGATTTACTGTCTCAGCTTCCGTCTGACCGCATGATCGTTACTGAGTCAGGTATTCGTACCCGTGAGGATGTGATCAGGCTAAGTGACGCTAACGTTCACAGCTTCTTAGTTGGAGAGGCGTTCATGCGCGCTGAATTCCCAGGAGAGGAACTGAGGAAGATGTTCTTCTAAAGTTAGCTATCAAGAAAGGCGCTCAGAGAGCGCCTTTCTTTTAAGCTGACCAGAACGATGGTGGATTGGCAAAAGGAACCTGCATTGTAGAGGCGCTGGAGGCCAACACGGAGATTTTATCCATCGTCACCTTCTCATTCTTCTTCAGGTAAGCAACAGCCACGCTGAGCGCTTCTTTCGCGACGCTGGCGCTAGGGTTCATCTGAACGAGATCAGATTGAATTTCGTTTGCCGCTTCATAGAAATCCTCAGTAAGCGCCTTTTCTAAATGCGCTTTAACTTTCAAAGCGTATTCATAATTTCTCATTAGCGCCGCATTCTCATGAATGATCCTCGATAGCGCTTTCATTTCTTTAAATGTGGGAGGTTCATTTACTAATGAAATCATCATGATCATTGCTATGGCGGCATAGGTAAATTTTTGATACTCGTTGAGGGTTCTCATTATTTTATTCCTCACAGGTGCGGAATTCTTTACTAAAAGAAAAGGCGCTCAATGAGCGCCTAAAGTTAAGCGGAAAGGCGTGATAGTTTTGGGGAGTGACTATAACGATCACTGGTAAACTTGTGACTTTTCTTTTCAGTCCGTGCGCATTTATAACACGATTGCTTCCCGTGACTACATAAAATCGACTGCATCTTATCCTGAAGATAATCAGGATCGCTTTTCGCTCTGTCTCGAAACTGTGATGGCGTACAACCACAATAACGGCGAAACAGTCTCGCCAGTGATTGCTGGCTTGAAAACCCGTTGTCATAACAGATATGCGTTATCTTGTGAGTAGTGTTCGCAAGCGCTGTCGTCACATTCAGAATGCGTGACAGGCGAAGGTACTCGGACAACGTGTAACCTGTTACTTCACGGAACAAGCGTTGAAAATGCCAGTGCGTATAACCGCTGAACTTAGTGACGTCAGACGCCTGAATTTCAGTCTTAATGTTATCGTTAATCCAATACGTCATGGCGATAACAGTATTGATACGCACGTTATAATTGTTCTCATCCATTATCCTAACCTCATTAATGGTTTGATCCCTGCGCCAGGTGTAAATATTAATCACCAGTCAAATTACATCATTGAATATACAAAAAACTTATATTCGCATTGCTTGTGATTTTGCACTGAAGCCATTGTGCTAAAACAAATCTTTAACAACCCAGAGAAATGGATTAGAAAACATGCAATTAATACGCATATTTGGATTATTATTATCGTGTGGTTCAGCCTTATTTCTTGCTGAGCACTTTCTCACAACAGCACAAACCTTTGTGAAAGTGGTCAATATCAGAACAATCCACGAAGATATTAATAACGCCCTCACTGTTGTTACAGAATGTTTCTTTATCATGTTCGGCTTAATTATGTTCTGTTCAAATTCATCTGAAAGGAAGGTTCATGAATCTGTAATAAAACACGCTTATAACCTCACAGAAATTGAGGCTTCTAGTCTCGTTAACGAAACAAATACAGGACAATTCGAGCTGAATGAATCTGCGATAGAAGAGCTTGCGCTTCAATATCAGGCTGAGTGTCCGAATCGGAATGTGAATGATATCCTCATGCTGAAAAGCCTGGAAATCTCAGGCATAGCCCAGTTATTACCTTCAGAAGCTCGCCATCTCTTTGAGCCACTTCTCAAAGATAAATTGACCCGGCTTGATGAAACATCACGTTAAATCATTGACTTATAGATTCACAATAAACACATATGTGTCACCTAACAAATAGTTAGACGTAGCTAATACGTGAGTATTCGATCCGCTCAGTTTGTTCAGCAGGCAATGATGCTCTAAGTAATAATTCGGACTCGTAAACGCTCCTTCTTACACTGTAAGATTAAGCTAAGATGTCTGAGGAAATTCCTTACCTTAAAATTTGCTGTGTGGTACTTGCCGGATAATCCACCTCCGGCTTTTTTTTGTCTGGCGTATAGTTACGCGGGCCGATTTGACGCAATGAAAGTAACCTCTGGCTTCCAGCTGTAAAATACAGCTCACCAGATACTCGCTTAAGGGTTAGGAGCTTAGAGTTCGTCCTCTTAACCACCGGCATAGACATTAACTTTCTGTACTCATTACCCAAGACCTCTCCAGTGCGTGATTCAGCGCCCTCTTCAGTGGTGCCTTCATCAGAACGCACATAACAGCCTTCGATAGTTTCAGATTTGATTCGACGAATGTTCTCCGCTTCAACTTGCTCTTCTGACCAAATGGCAAGCCAACGGGTGAATTTATCAAGGTTACACTGAGCAACATCACTATGAGATTTGTGACGAGTCAGCGTAAAGAGCGCATACCCCGGAATACAGAGAGTGACCTCACGATACGTTATACGGTTCATGACCTGAATGTTAGCGTGAGATACCGTGATCTCATGGCGAGTATCGTTAAGGAGTTGGAAGAACTCAGATTTGGTCATGCTTCAACCTTGTAAACATTTTTGTTTCGTTAGGGTCATCATAACCATCGTGTGATTTTTTGTAAACAATTTTGATAACAATGGGGAGTGGGATGTTTGGCAGGTGTTTAGGAGAGGTAAAAACCCGGCGCTTGTACTTAATGAATGACTAAGCTCGGATTGTCACACACAGAAGGAAGGTTAAGGGATAATATCGCACTGTCTCAGCAATGAGACGTATCCACCTCATTGATTTGTAAGAGTATAACCTCGTTATCGCGTTTTTTACTCTCCGGCGTCTTAGATTAGACGCCGGTTTTTTTTCAATTCCTTTTGGTTGCGTTCAGACTTATTTTCTTTATTGCGACTTTGCAAACGAGAGTAAAAGCGAGACAAGCCATCCGATGACAGTCCACCCTGTCACCGCGTTCATGATAAAAATCCCCCTGAAGTTCGGCAGACCGCGTATTTCTGCGATTATTGTGGGCATAAAATAAAGAACAGCACTGAGAATAAAATTCCATAAAATCGCCAACGCACTGATCCCTAATGCAAGGGAAAAGCTCAGATTCCTTTCTGAGCACGAGTTTCAGTTTTTAACTGACTCATTTTCCGCTATTTGCTGTTTGAGTTTTTCATTCTCCTCCATAAGAACGCACAGATGTTCTTCAGCGGAGTGATAGCATTCATTCAACGCCTCTAAACTCTTCTCCAGGTCTTCTATTTTTTTTAACGCGAAGACTGATACACACCCTAAAACAATGATTATCAGCATCAGAATTGGGTGAAATTCGCTCATCAGCGTCGTTCCGTAGCTTGATGACGGGATATAATAAACAGTCTGCCCGAATAAGATGCTTTTACTGCATCATGATAGAACTCAACCCAAAGCGGGAAAAAGTCATAAAGACTTCTCAGCCTGCGGCAAAAAATTCTTTTATCATGTTCACCTCCTTCAGGCGCATAAACAGCAATACCCATTTCGGTAAGAGCCAGTGCTAAGCGACTTTCCCAGAACCGATGCCCCTTCGCAAAGTCTTCGTTATCTGGAATAACGAGCGTGTATTTTTTTAAAATCTCATCGATAACATACTGACCAAACCAACTTATCGCGTCATCATGACCTACCCCGTCGAACCGCCAGAAACAAGGTTGAACGCAAGGATTATGATCATTGATAGAACAGCTAAGGTTATATAGCGTTACTGCACAAACAATATCTTGTTTGTCATCATCAGTAACCAGAATGAATCGGTGAGGCTTCACATTGTTGAGTAACGTATATCCATCAGGGGTAAGTTGAGATTGCACGTTGTACCCATAAAAACCCTGATAACGCTTTTCGTTTAACTCTCTCAGCATGACTGAAGGATTACGGATCTCGCCTTCAAGCGGCGATGGTGTGGCAAGGTAAACCATAAAAACTCCTGTCAAAGCCTTTCCACGTAAGACAGTGTTCACTGTAATCAGAAGAAAGGCATTTAGTTAGTGCTTTGGCTTGTCCCTGGTAATCAGGATGAGCTTCAGCGGGTCAATGTCTTTTTCCGATTCCCAGATAAATTCAGTCCAGAGAGGCATAAATTCCAACCAGCCTTTCACTCTTAGCGGTGTTGCTGTCGTGGTCAGATTATCAATGTGGTAAACCTTGACGTGTGGATGCGTCAGGGACCATAACAAGCGGCCTTCCCAGAAGTGAGCGGCACAAAGTGTTTCGGTTCCTGGTGCCAGTACCAGATCAAAATCGTTTATAAAATACTCAAAAAACTTAGTCGCAACATATTGAAAGGCGTGGCTTTGGTCTGGGACAAGCGAACTCCAGACCATACAATGAGTGAGTTTTTTACGACGCGGTATAACTTTTTTGATCAGTGTTACCTGCCGCTCTCCTACAGGTAACAGCCGGATGAAGAACACAGTTCGAGGTTCCCGATCTCGTGTAACGATCCTGTACTCATTAGAGTGAACGCATTTCATGAGAACATAGGGCTTCGGAACAACGAAACCGGGAAGTTCAAATTCTTCGCCCGCATATGAGAGAAAACTTTGGGTGATTCTCTCGTTGTTCTCCACTTCGTTGAAGAAAGGAATAAGTTGCGAATAATGCATATTTTGAAGCCCTTACATAAGAATCTGAACTCATCTTAAGCAAGGCGTTCACGTTTCCTTCACAACTTATGCGAATTTATCAAACTAAAAATTGTCGAATGCGTTCGCATTTAAATACCTGAATCAAAAGAGTTAATACTTTTGTATTCAAATATGGACACCTCGAAGTTCGTTTAAATGATCCTTAAACGAATCCTCATCTCCATCAGCTAGATAACCTAATGCTGAAACAAGTTTCTTAAAGTTCTGATTGGCATCTTCGGCCTGAGATTTGAGTTCCTTGATCAATTTCAACTGGGCATGAGCTGTCGTAATAAGCAACCCTAGCATTTCCATCGTATCAATACTTTTATATCCAGCCTCATCTTTATTGGTAATAACGGCTTCAGGTAAAATCTTCTCCACTTCCTGGGCTATGACACCAAAGCGATGAAACTTACCGATGACATTTATTTCCCGCTGATAATATTGCCCAGTTTCGTCCTGGACGTTTTCTTTTGCTATATAATCTTTGAATCTGAAACAAACTGGCCTAATTTTCTCGATGATACTTAGAGCATGTTCTTCATCGGCATCAACAATTTCTTCTTTCAATCGTTCATCGGAATCTGTAAGGGAAATAACTTTCGTATTACCATCGACAATTGCCATTATCTGATTAGCACCAACATCAGTAAAAGCCCTGATGCGACCTCCGAATGACTGACTGCCATTAGGACAATCTAAAATCCCGTCACCTGAAAAGGTGTAAGCCGTCAATTGTTGAGAATTATCCAGATTAACCACACGTATGTGAAGGCCACCGACACCGCTCCCACGGTTGATAACAATATCCCCTTCACCCTGCCCGCCTGTTTCGTTCCAAAGAAAATGCATCCCCTGATTACGAACATCGATATTAGTATTACTATTTACAGAAACTGTAGAAGTATGGAGCCACAAACCATTGAAATCGATATTGCTTACATTGGAATAGTTCGTGAATAATGTTTGCCCCTGGAAACTATAGTTCAGGATTTGCGTTCCGTTATTCCACTCAACCTCATTACTCGCACGGAGAATCGTCGCATCGACAGTGTTAAGGTTAGTGATGCCAGAACTGTTCTGAGAAATCAGCTCTCCTTCTGTTTCTGGAAGAGTCCATGTCTTTGTATTAATCGTACTTCCAGAGGAGTCGATAAGGCGAATCTCAGCATTGATTCCTGTACCGACAGTTACGCGCGGGCGAATGCCAACAGCCGCATAATCAGCCCCATTGACTTGATAAAGGCTACGGAGATCTCCACCCGTAACAACTGAACCTGTTGCTGGAAGAGTGGAATCAGCGTTTATGACATTGAAGTTGGTGTTGGCTGCGTTAAAAATCCCTGTGACACGAAGAACCCAAATCCCGATTGCTGACGTTGGTCGAATCTCTGCGGCTGAGCGTCCGAAACCGCTATAACTCTGACTTGCATCAAAATGATAACCATAGTTAGAGGGATCCTGATTATCGCCTGTACCCTGAATGCCTGTATAAATTGCTGTATCTGTATTTGGGCTGATACCCGAACCATTAGATCCAGTAAATGCGCCAAGAACTTTACCAGCATGACCATCAGGGACTTTTACAACAAATCCTCCAGTTATATTCGGTGCACCATCAGGATGAACTCGACCCGGATTGGTGTTGTCAGGACCAGAACCACGAAGATAAGGATTTGCCAAGCTTCCGCTTTGTGAACCATTCAAATCTGGTAATCGAAACCAGGCGTCACTAACGTTTGCATCAGGGGAAGTGCCTGCATCGCCTCCTTGCGAATATTTCGCACGGTTGCTATACCCTGTCGACTCAGCGGTTTGCCATGTTGTTTCATCTACCGATAGAAATAGTCCGCTGTTTACTGCTGACCATAACTCAGCATATTCAGAACGGCTTAGTACCTGACCATCAGCGGCAAGATGCCCTGCCCACATAGCAGCGCGTGAACCGTTAAACCAGCTGACAGAACCTAGCTGATTATTCATTACCCCATTCAGAGTAGGACCACCCTCACCGATACCGGCAGTGGCTGATCGAAGCTGACGAAGTGTCACAAGGTCGTTATCTTTTGCCGCTTCAGTCCCAACTGAAATAGAACCCTTAGAAAGAATATTGGTATCATCTGCTGAAACTAATCCAGCCCCGTCAAGGTTCAACAACTTCCCTTCATTGTCCGGGAGACCGAACGTCTTAGTAACCGGATCATCTCCACTTGAATCAGTCACAACGATTTCAGCTGAGACATTCCCACCAATTGACGCTGTTGTGTGAATCACGGTTGAACCATAGTCCGCGCCATCGGCCTGGTAGGTAGAACGCAGATCCCCGCCCTGGACAAGCGTTCCATCATCTGGAGTTTCAGCGTCAACGAAAAGCGCTGTTAATGAGGCCGGTTCCGCTGAATCAGCACCTGAATAGACGGAGGTTTTAAAATAAATATCTGTCCCGTCAATGTGATCAACCGTAACAGCGAACTCGTTATTGTTCTCCAGTTGTTTCGCTGCATCTTCAGCACGGTCAGCGCTATCGCTTGCCGCTGCTGCACTGGCTGCGGCCTGCTGAACATCGCCTTCGATTGATGCCGCTGAGTCTGCTGATTGCTGGGCGCTGGTGGCTGAATCTGAAGCGCTGGAAGCCGCGTTTGTTTCGCTTAAGGCGGCATTCTGTTCGCTGGTTGCCGCATTGGCTTCACTGGCTGCGGCGGCGTCCCGGTTTGTCTGAATTTCATCAGCGATAGCAGTCACTTTTTCAAGGTCAGCGGTATCGATTCCTTTCGCGACTTTGGGCCAACTGGGACCGCTGATCGTCGTAGAGTCAGGAGCGGTGATTGTCACATCGCCGTCAACCGTTAAGAGCTGGTTCCAGTTGGCTTTGTCGTTATTCAATCCCCGAATCGCCAGCGTGGTTTGATTGATGAGCTGGGTAGGCACAGAGACAAGCTGAGCACTTGAGATGGCGCGATAACTTAGACCTGAAGCCGTGGGGCCGGTGAAGCTATCAGAAAGCGTAAGTTGAGTATCTGAGTCAACGGAGATCACAGGGAGCGTGTAGTTCGTACCCCCATCAGAAATTAATAAAAACTCTCCAGTGTTCACTTCTGTCGTGAACGTTGTAGCATCGCCGGTTACAGTCGGACTTCCGTTTGAAAGAGAAATAGTCCCAGCTGGCATGATAGAACCTCAGGATTTCAGACATAAAAAAAACCGCCGTAGCGGTTTGGTTTTTACTGACAAAAGACAAGCGATGATCGTATGAAGAGAGCGAGGGAATACGGGCTAAGAAGGTAAGACATGACTATGTGGCGGCACCCGTCACCGCGATTTGTTCACCATTAATCAGGAACCAGCCATTACCGTTCGAATAAACTAATCCGGCTGGATAAGTCGTCGTTGTACCATCTGAGTTCGCGACGTCGAACCCCCTGGTAAACCTGACCTTCCACGGGTTCGCGGCGGCTGAAGGTAAGTCAGCGATCTCTGAGTGACCCAGACTCATAAAGTTATTGCCTGTTAAGTAAACCAATCCACCAGCCGCGCCATTAATTTGAACGTTCATCAAATTGATTGCACCGGTATTTTTGGTTCCCGTGTAAAAACCTAATAAGTTATTATCGCCGTCCGCAACGATACCAGCTGATGATGTTCCCCATGCCGCCGATCTGAACGCTGTTTGTAGACCATCAATCGCGGCAAGATCATCATCAGAGATAACCGACATATCCCAGTCAATATAACTGTGTTCTCCAGCATCAAGGCGGCTTGTGCCAGTGGAAAAAGCTTCGAATCCGACACGAGAGAAAGCGTTTACCCTCACATAAACGATGGTGTCAGAAGTGAAATTCTTCTCATACCTTACATCGGTTATCGCTGAGGTTCGGAACCCGTTAAACTGAACGGTATTCGTCAGGGTTCCCCGGTTCTGAATCGTGATTTCTGAAAAGCCTTCAATTCCCCCGGTTGCCGTGCCGGGAGTCGCGAAGCCGGTTCGTCCTATGCATTTGATCACATAAACTTCAGCGGTTGCACTTCCGACAAAGCGTCCTACCCGAACCCAAACCTGACTTCCATTTCCTGAGTTGCTGTAGATCTGACCGGCATAGTTCAGTGTCGTTTTCAGTGCGCCTTCTATGTAAACGCCATGCGAATAAAACTGAGTCCGGCCCGCCTCATAAAGCGATAAGGATCGGGATTCATACTCACCTGTGACCGCGTTAACCGTCATGTCAGTTATAACGTCAATCCCGGCACCGGTTGCATTGCTACAGTTATATGTCGACACCCGGCTTTGCCCCATATAAAGCGGGTTATCGTTCGTTTCCATCGCCAGGTCGCGAATCGACCATTCGCCCAAAGTGAGGTTTCCTGGATAGGTGCAATGCTCGATCCAGCCATTCCAGATCATCGACTGACTGCAATTCGGAATGAACAAAACGCCTTGCTGATCGGACTCGCCCAGGTGTGTCTGGATATTGAAGTTTGAAAGCTCGATTGCGGTTGAGTGATCCCACGAAAGCTCACCTGACGCCAGAACACGAAGAAAGTTGTCGCGTAACCGGTGTGTGTAGAACTGATTCAGTTTGGTGTCTAAGGTGTCAACGAGCTGGAAGGTTCTTCCGCCCATCTCGCGAATATCGATGGAATGGAGGTTAAAGTATTGGCCCTGCGTCAGTGAATTCTTAAAAAAGTGGCGAACAACACTATCCACATCGAACTGACCTACGATCGACAAGTTCCCGATCTCGACCCAACGGCATTGAATATCGATAGCTATAGAGTCCGCTTCGCCAGTCAGGATCAGACGTGTTCCGCCCAGATAGCCAAAATGGTTAGAGCCTGCGCCGTGGAGTCTGAAAAAAGAAATAGCGTCAGTCGTTATCGCGAGTTTAGACAGCGCGATTTCGCCGGAAGGCAATCTGATCCCAATATGCTGATTTATTCCCCCTAACCCGCTTGCCCATTCATACATGGCCAACATTGAGTCAGCGGCATCAGTTACGCCATCGGGAATGCCGCCGAACATCGTGATATCCACGTTCGCTGCGTCAATGTCGCGACGCCAGTGAAAATCATCATTCACCGTGTGGATCATTCCGCCATCTGTCGTTCCTGAACCGGCAACGGCTTTGAATACCCCGCCGCCGTAATTCGTTCCGGCAGTATGGGCGCGAATCATTGCCAGCTGATTGACAGACACGGGCACAAGTTCACCCAGACCTTCAAAATCATCACTCATCAGTGTGATGTTGTGTAGCTGACTAAGCGTTACAAAGTCGTTATCGTCGACAGCATCAGCACCCGCAACATTACCTTTAAAGGTTACGTCAGCATTATCGATATCAATGGTATCAAGGATGGCCGCGAAATCATTGGTGTTACCCAATTTATCAGCCTCTGTTTCTGCGCGGTCAGCTTCTGTTGTAGCGCGATCGGCTTGTGCCTGGGCATCCTGAACATTCGTGAGTGTTTGCTGAATAGAATCTGTCGCGGTTTGTGCGTCTGTAGCGGCGCTGGTGGCACTGGTTGCGCTGTTAGCTTCGCTGGTGGCTGCATTACTTGCACTTGTGGATGATGCAGAAGCAGAATTAGCAGCGGCGCTTTCTGATGCTGCGGCGTTGGATTCACTCTGAGCGGCTGCGGCGGCGTTGTCTGCAACAGCTTGCTCACTTCCTGCGGCTGCGGAAGCTGAATTAGCAGCATTTTGCTCACTCTGAGCGGCGTTCTCTTCGCTTTCGTGAGCGGCTGAAGCACTGTTAGCGGCATCACTTGCGCTTTCTGCGGCTGCCGTGGCGCTTGCCTGAGCCTGGTCAAGTGCATCACCAATGTTACTGAGCGTATCAGATGCACTTTGCGCGCTGGCGGCGGCATCACTGGCTGATGTTTCCGCATTCGCTTCACTTGCTGAGGCCGCTGAAGCAAAATCTGACGCGTTAGCTTCGCTTTGTGCCGCTGCAGCGGCTGAAGCCGCACTTTGATCCGCGATTTGTTGAGCCTTGTCGAGATTACCCGCATCAATCCCTTTAGAAACGGCGGGCCAGCTCGGACCCGTAATTTCAGTTCCATCCGGGGCGGTGATTGTCACATCACCGTCAACGGTTAAAAGCTGATTCCAGTTGGCTTTGTCATTGTTAAGACCGCGAATCGCTTCAGTTGTCTGATTAATCAGCTCAGTCGGAACCGAAACAAGTTGAGCGCTTGATATAACCCGATAACTCAGACCTGAAGCCGTTGGCCCAGTGAAGCCATCTGATAACGTTAGCTCAGTATCGGAATTGACCGCCGTTACTGGCAATGTATAATTCGTTTGGCCATCGACACTTAATAGAAATTCCCCCGCGCTAATCTCAGTTTTAAAAGAAGTGCTTTCACCTGTTACCGTTGCACTTCCATTTGTCAGTGTGATTGTGCCTGCTGGCATGATGTACCCTCTGAATTTCAGACATAAAAAAACCGCAAGGCGCGGAATTTTGTCGTAGGTAGATGAAGTTGTTTTCTGAGGAATTTACCCGTAGGGACTCACGTCAATGTAAGCGGGTGCGTACCCGTTTCCATTTGAGGTATTTAAACTGATCGCGGGCGAACTTCTTCCCATTGGCCGCACCCTGATTAAGGTGTTTGTACCATCGAAATAACACCCTGTGGAGTAGGTGACAATTTGTGTAACCGGACGGCCACCGATGATCTGACTATAAATTTCAGCACCTGTTCGACCCGGTATGATTGCCATTCGTCCCGGAACAGTTTCATTAAGATATTGAGAGGTTGCAGGAGGTCCGGTCGGAGTCACAACATTCACTCCTCTCAAAACCTGCGTTTCATTTGTGATCATGCACTGCCCTTGCTCGTTGAAGATGGCTATGCCGTAGGCCGGAACAGGCTGAATCTGGAAACCGAAAACATAGATTTGTCCGCTAACTGTCCCACTACTAAACGCACCAACAACGATGAAATGAAATCCGTTTGTAGTTTCTTTGTATCCCCATCCATCTGCCTGATCGAACCGAATAAAATAGAGAAAAGGTAAGCCGCTTACCGCATCAAGCTGAATGCCGGTTCCATTGCCTGAGTTATCGGTAGCATTAGCTGAAAATGACTGAATTCTGATAAGAGTGAATGGCTGTGAGCCATCGATATAGAATGCCGTTCCATCCTCTCTTACCAGCTGCCCTCCGTAGGTCATACCCCATACCCGATGATATAAAGAGGATAAGTTGGAAATCGATCAGGACCGGCGACATTGTTCGGCGCGGCCTGAACGACGACAGAGTTTCCAGAGACAAAAATCTGTCGTCGGTTATTTCCTGTTCCGTCCTGACTGCTGTCAGGAATGACGATAAATCTCAATGAATTTCCCGCTGGCACGTTAAAGGCGTATGTTGCATCAAGAACGCCATCACCGATCTGAACGTAACCTAATACGTTGACAGGCTGTAACCCGGTGTTGTTATAAACGCCGCTCCCGTCCCATGTTCCAAAGCCCCATGCCATTAACTTAACTTCCCAATAGCGACACGACGAACCCCGTTGGCGTCGTATACGTTGATTGCATTATTCCCGATAGTCATTCGCCCATTACCGGGTTCATTCCCATTGACTTCAAAACTGCCATCGCTGGCCATCCGGGTTCCTGTTGAGCCAGCAACATAGTTTGATGAGAACCATGACCCGACTTTAGCGAGAGTTATGTTTGCGTAATTAATAAACGCTTCACTGATAAACACCTGACCATTGATCACTGAAAACGCGAGTTGATAAGCGCCAGGGTTCGAACCGCTGTAAATACCAAACTGATCAGCATTGAATACCGTTGTGGACGTATAGCCGCCAGCGCCATTAGGTGCAACGCTCAGCCCCATTCCCGCGAGATATTCAGTCCCGGCACGATTAACACCAACCCGTAATGAATAGCTCGCCGTTGTTTGCCCATCATCAGCAATCATCGCGGTTAGTTTGGTATCAACGAGTGCCTGAGTTTCACCCTGGACAGCTTCTAGCTGAGTTTCAAAATTTGAAATCGCTGAGGAGTTATCCGCAACAGCGCGCTGAACGGTTGTGATGCTGGTGTTCAGATCCCCGAATTCAGCCTGGACCTGAGTATCTAGCTCAGCGAGTGCCTGATTGGCATCAGCGACAGTCTGACTTACGGTTAGGATTGAAGCTTTTACTTCCCCGTATTGCTGGAACTGACGAGTAACAGTTGCGTTATTTGCCAGTGAGTTCTGAAGGACTGCTTCTGAAATGTCGCCTATGCTCTCGTTTATCTCCTGGAAGGCCGGTGAGTCTCTGACTGCATCGTCAATATCTCCGATAATGTCGGGGATATTGTCTGAGGCCTGACCGTGGATCCAGTCAGTAAAATCTGACATGTTCCCGGTTTTGTCTACCAGCTGCGCCCGGAACCAAAACCCCTGACCGGCGCGTAAGCCCTGCATCACGTAAACGTGACTGGGATAAGCCACATCAGAAAGAAGCGTTGCATCTGATCCTTCTGAATCCGTGGCGTACTGAATCGTTGTCTTCAGTGTGTCTTCGGTGTTTGCCGGGAAGCTCCATGTCAACGTGATCCCCCAGACGATATCCGTTGTTGCACTGAAACCTAACGGTAAAGGAGGATTACCAACCTTCCCGGTCAGTTCAGTTTCTTCTGAGTAACCCCAGCCTGAGGAGATTTCAGCGGCATTGATGGCCCTGACACGAACCCGATAAGTGCCGGTGTAGATTGCCGGGACTTCGAACGAAGTGGTTGAAGTTCGGGGAACATTGATCCAGTTACTTGAGTTTCTCCGCCATTGCGCCTCATAAGCGAGCGCATTTGCGATGCGGTCCCATGTAACACGCATTGTCTGAAGGCTTATCCCCTGATTAACAACGCTGTATTCGTCGATAACAATGTTTTGCGGCGCGTTCTGGCTTCCAGCCGGTATTACGCTTATCGGTCTGGCTTCTAGCTGCGCCCCGTTATCAATCGCCTGATATTTACTCGGATCGTAGAGACTCCCTGAAATGCTGAAATTGCCGTCATCATCCATCGATATCATTGACACGCGGTAGAGCTGCGCCAGGACTTCAGAGGACTCAACGACCCAGACCGATTCCGCTTCTGGGTCTTCACTGTATGCAACAGAGACCGTCACCACATTGTCAGCGATACTTTCAATGGTTCTCGCCTCAGAAATCCCTGAAGGCAAGTTAAGCTGAAGCCTGTCGCCTTCCAGTGCATCAGGTGTGCGGTCCAGGGTGATCACCCTGCCATTCACTGAGCTAATTCGTCCGCCAGCAACACGACCTGATAAATACTCGTCAGCAACCGCGATGATATAGCCTGGTAAGGGAATATCTCCGTCCAGACCGACCGAAAACGTCACAACGCGATCCTGACTGTTGGTTAAAATGCCCCAGCGCCCGCGCCGGTCTGCTTCACTTTGTCGGGTACAGGCGATGGCAGTCAGTTCGAGCTGGTTGAAAACCTTGTATCGGTTGACTAAATCAGGCTCAAATACCGGCTGAACCGCATTCGCATAGCCATTATCAGGATCGGAATAAGAGACAAGCGCTGACGTGTATCGGGTTTTGGTGTTAGAGCTGGAGTAAGCAAACTGGCCATCGATAACATTGGCGTTTGTGTAGTTGTAATCCACATCGCGCGGCATGTCCGCAAGGGCAACAATCTGATCGCCTGCCCAATATGTCATCCCACGGAATATAGCGGCGAAGTCCCGGAATACTGTGTAAGCGTCAGCGCGATTCTGAACATAGACGTCACACTTAAATCGGGGTTCAGTTTCGCTCCCCCCTAACCCATCAGGAACCGCTTCATCGCAATATTGGGCGACAGTGTAAAGCGTCCATTTATCGATGTTCTCTTGCGTCAGACGGTCCCCCAACCCGAAACGGTCTGTTACCACGAGATCATAAAAAATCCAGGCGGGATTGTCGGTCCAGGCGAATTTAAATGTCCCGTCCCAGACGCCGGTATAAGTTCGGGTATCAGGATCGTAATTATCCGGGACGCGAACGGTTCTCCCTTTTGGTTCACAGGTAATCTGTGGAACATTCCCGTTAAACTGTCTGGAGTCGAATTCGAGATAGAGGAGCGCTGTATTCGGATAACGTAGCTTCGCGTCGATCACTTCCGTGTAACTTTCAAGTGTCATCGCGTCGCCAATTCTGGCGCTGTTCTGAACGGGTGTGGTTCGGGTAAGCCTGACAGTCCAGGTCGAACCGTCCTGAGGGAGATCGATTCGGTGACTTCGCTCGTAACCCGTTGTCGTCTTGCCGGTTACAGCGGTATCAATAACGGTCTGAAATGCCCCGCCATCAGTCTGGACCGCAATTTGATAGCTGATCGAATACCCGTTTAAATCCCCATCGTCTTCCTGTTCAAAGAGAGATGGCCATTGAATGCGAAATCGGATCGCGGAGAGCTGCGCATTTGTGAATGTTCGCGAAAATGAGGTTGTTTCAGTAATGGTGACGCCAACTGAAATTTCGTTTTCAGTGCCAGGTAAGCCCTGAATATAAGTCTGATCCTGTGTGCCTGAACGAAACTCCCACACAACGCCGCTGAAATTGCTCGATCCATCAGCGTTAAGTAACGGCGTCCCATCGAGGAAAATATTCTGTCCTGTCAGCTCCCCGGCAAACTCTCCTTCACCCAGCGCCAGAAGAATTTTCTCTTTTGCGACTGACTGGAGATCGTCAGGTTGTTCTACAGGCGTTCGTGGCGATGACGACCCACCCTTATTACCTGTGATTTCGTGTCGTTTAGTCATAATTCGCCCATAAAAAAAAAGGCCGCATGAGCGGCCCGTTTGAATGAATGGGGTGTTACTGCTGATCTTCTACATAAATTCCAGCTGAAACCACGGCCCCGCCGATGCGGCGACGGCCATAAAGGAGCGGGACGGGATAACCCTGTGATGCTGTGTTCGTGGGTTGACCAAACGCATATGACGGCTGATTGTCAGCGTCATCTTTATAAGACAAGCCCTGAGCCTGAGGAGAAAGCATCTGAACAACACCACCCAGGGCAACGGCGACACCCGCCTGAAAAGCAAAGTTACTCCCGGCAATAGCCGATCCCCAGGGAGCGAATATAGCGATGGCAATGAGGGCAACCCCGACAATCGTCTGAAGCAGACCCGCGCGTTTACTCCCAATGATGACCGGCACGATTCGAATCACTTCGCCAGAAACAGCTTTTTTCAGATCGTCAAAACCGATATTTGTTTTGCCGCTAAAGACAGAGAACGTCAGCCCGCGCTTTCGGCTGGAAATCATGTATTTCTCGAATCCTTTGATGGTTGCCGCCAGCGCCGGAACGGCTTCTTGTTTTTTAGTGATCAGCCGGTGATGAACTTTTCCGAACGTTTTCCCCAGAACGCCGCCTAACTCGATGCGCGTCATGATTTCTTTCATCGCGCCTCCGTCATTGCTGATCTTCGATGTAAATTCCGGCTGAAATGACAGCGCCACCAATACGGCGACGTCCATAAAGCACGGGAACGGGATAACCTTGTGCCGCTGTGTTCACTGCTGGGCCAAAGGCGTAAGAAGGCTGATTGTTGGCGTCGTCTTTATGAGCGAGGCCTGGTGATTGTGGTGACAACATCTGAATTACGCCGCCAATCAGCATGGCCCCCCCAAACTTCGCAAGCCCAGCGCCAACCGCTGAAGCTGTTCCGCCTGTGAAGTACGCGATAGCCACACCGACCACGACCAGAACCGCGCCGATGATGGTCTGAAGTACGCCGCCCCGCTTGCTACCAATGAGGACAGGAACGATTTTTATCGTCTCGCCAGTAACAGGAAAACCCAGCTCGTCGAGACTGAGATTCGTCTTCCCACGGAAAACAGAAAATGTCAGGCCTCGACGCTTACTTGTGATCATGAAGGACTCAAATCCTTCGATCGTTGCTGCGAGTGATCGCGCGGCCTCATCAGTCCGTGATATCGATCTGTAATGCACCTTGCCGAACGTCCGACCCAAAATCCCGCTCAGCTCAATTCGTGTCATGACATCAGCCATATTTCACCCATAAAAAAACCCGCCGAAGCGGGTTTGCTGTGCTGTTCTGAATAGTTAGTTCTCGTATTGGGTAAGTTTCTTCACATGAGATCTTTGTGACGAACGATTTTCACCGTCCTCTCGCGCCAGTAACCCCCGTAAGGCGTTCGGTTACTGGGTCGCCCGTATAAATGGTGAAGCATCATGTTGCCTTCAAGCATGACCCCGGCATGATTCCATTTCTTTGACTGAATTTGCATCATAATCAGATCCCCTGCTTTTGGTTCTCCAACAAACTCACGAAATCCGCACTGATACCAGTTATCTCTGTACAGGTTTTCAGGATGATCATCTTCCCACCACGGGTAACTGACACGGTAATCAGTGAGTTCAATCCCGTGAACCTGTCTGAAGTAGCTCATGACAAGCCCCCAGCAATCCGAATGACCAAGTACAAATGGACGTTCAATCAGAGGAAGTTCACCACGGGGATAAATGGTTTTCATATCACCCTCAGGCCAACTCACAATGACCCAGGGAACAGCATTATCGTCACACATTGCCCGGTCAAGATGACTGGGCTGTGTTGTAGCGTCTGGGTGACTATGTGCGATTGCCGTTATTACCCCCAGGCTTTCCGCATGAGCAAAATCTTTAGGGTTCAGTAAAAATTGTTCAGTTGGTGATGGTGATAGGTTTCGGCAAGGATAATAAAATTCTTTGTTAGATGTCTGAATGACGACACCGCAAGATTCAGAAGGATAGTCACGCTTAGCATGAGCAAAAATTTCGTTAATGATTTCCTGGTTCATTGAATAAAGCCATAAAAAAACCCGCTTTAGCGGGTTTATGTATCAATGTCGTTCTTACTCTGATCATTCAGCAATTCAAAAATATCAAACGGACATTTATCTGAACTAAGTGTTGGCGCTTTATTTTTTTTATAAATAAAATCGGAATAAACCTCTGACATGAGAATATTCAGAAAGTCATATTCACGAGCGATGACAAATTCTTTCAGAATTTCCTTCAGCTCAATGCGAGAAGAGTGACAGATACCCTCAAGTTCATTTTCTGAAGGCTTGAATCTTTTCATAAAATACTCATCAAAAAGATTTTCTCTCCTCGAATCATAATCAATAAGTTCAGCTTTCTTTGTCACAAGAGCTTTTAGATAAAATCTTGCAAATAAAAGTTTATCCGAAAATTTATCCGGACTTTTAGCTATAATGGCCGATAAGCACGGATCTTTTATTTTTGAAATGACAAACTCGATATCTACATTATTATTGACGTTGATTATAAGGCCCATGCCTCACCCTTCCTTCAGAAAAAATATAAACCCGCCTGAGCGGGTTTCTTTTAATCTTCAGCCGTCAGCTTATTAATAAAGGACCGAACGATTTTCTGGAACATATCTGGTTCTTCAATGAATGGCATATGGCCTGATTCATCAAATTGAATATGAACTGATAATTCAATCTGGTCTTCCATATATGCACTTGCAAGCGGAGTACAAACCCAATCAAACGCACCAGAAATAATCAGAGTCGGTGCTGAGATTGCTTTAATCTGATCGCTTATGTCATAGTTTGGCAACAGATTATGAACGAAGTGATCCATGACATCAGGGTGAGAAAGCGTGTAATCCATGACTTCATGAAACTTATCCATATTGTTTGGCGCAAGATAATATGGCCCTACCTTCTCAAAGAACTCTTTTCTCAGATGATCAAGAATGTCCTGGAATGTCGGTCTATCACCCTCATTCAGTCCTCCCTGAAAGCTTTCCATAAACTGAATGCCGGGGGTGTAACCTTTCCCACCGTTAAACATGGCTGTCGCAAGCGCCATAATCTCAGCATCAGCACGCTCAGCAAGTAAGGGGGTTTTTACCGAAGTAAACTGTGTAGGTGTAAAAGCTTTACCCGATGTTGTATTACAAAGAATTAGCGCATCGACGAGTTCAGGGTAGTTAATCGCCAACATCTGAGCGACGAAACCTCCAGCTGAGTGACCGAAAAATACAGCGCTTTCTATTCCATGCTGGTGACAGAAAGTTTTGATATCGTCAGAAACTTGCTCAAGAGTAATAGTATTTAAATCGACTTCTGCTGAGCGGCCCTGACCACGTAAGTCGATATAAATCAGGTTATAGTTCGACGCTAAAACATCCAGGCCGGGTCGAAGATAGCCGTGATCAAAACCAAATCCACCATGAAGACAGATTAAGGTCAGACGTTCTTTAAGTTTTGGGGTTGAAGCGTCTAGCTTTTCCCCCACAACATCATAAAAAAGCTTTGTTCCATTAACATTGGCAAGCATGGGCAATCCTAATAAGGGGCTATCGCCCCTTAGAATTATGAATTTTCGGACTCTGTTTTTCCGACAAAATTATGAACGGCACGAAGGAAGCCAACGCGATTTTCAGCGAAGGAAATATGACAAGAGTTTTCGAATTCGACGTAAGCTGAATTTTTTATTTTACTGGCGATGAACCGCGCGCCGCTTGCTGGTGTCAGCCAATCCTGAGTTCCGGCAATAACGAGTGTAGGCGCGTCGATCTGCTCAAGCTTATCGCGGACGTCATAAGTTTTATAGATATAATTAACAAACCGGTCCATCATCGGAAGCGCAATAGATGTATAAGAGAATACAGCCTTAAAGTTCTCCATTTGGTCCTGCGCTAGGAAGTAAGGACCGACATCGTTAAAGCACTTATCAACCGTCTCATCAGTAATGATGCCCTTTCCGTAAACAGTCAGGCAGGTTTCAACAACATCCTTCGGTGCGCGGTCCATAAGTGATGGATTAGGTTTATCATCTTCAATGATTTTTTCGAAAGAAGGTGACGTGTTGACCAGAATAAGCCCTTTCATTTTATGCTGGTGGCGAAGAGCGAAATGCTGCGCTACGAAACCACCGGCACAATGGCCAATGATGTAAGGCTTGTTCAGTCCCAGATAGTCAATCAACCCGGCAATGTCATCAGCAAGGTTTTCAAAGGTTACTGTGGTGGCAATATTACTGGCTGAGCGTCCTGATGCGGGTAAATCGACGTAAACAACCTGACCCATTGTCGCGAGTGGATCAAGACCTGTGCGAAGATAACCATGATCGAAACCTGACGCACAATGAATTGCGATGAACACTGGACGCTCTTTGAGTTCTGCCGTTGAGCCATCAAGGCCTTCACCGACAACATCAAAGAAAATTTTTTTTCCATTCACATAAGCAAACATAACAGCCTCTTCTATTAGTGAGAGAATCCCAGGGGCTGAAAATTTCGATTCCTTCAAAAAAGGAACTACACGCTGAGGTAATTTTTCAGTTCTGCTGACTGATAAAATCAGTGATCACCTGAAGAAACTTTTCATTTTCTTCAAACATCATATAATGACCTGAACCAGTAAATTCTTCATAACGAGAAAACCTGATTTTCTTTTGAAGCATTTTCCCGGTAACAGGCGGGAACATCCAATCATAACTTCCGTTACAAATAAGCGTCGGGCAAGCAATTGAGCCTACGAACTTTGAACTATTGTAGCCAATCATAATTTTACGAAACTGGTTCTGAATCGCAGGATATGAAATGACGAAAGAAAATATATCTTTAAAGAGAGATTCATTTTCTGGCGCAAGATAATACTTCCCGATTTTAGACCAATATTGATCAATCTGAGCCTGAGTAAAATCAGCCTTATAAAACATATACTCAGATGACAGATTCAGTTCATCATTATCACTGGTTCGACTTTTCAGGAAAGGTGTGTTTTCGTTGTCATCATTATCTCCAGGAACAGCGCCAATTTGATAATTACTGGCGAAAAGAAGCAGTCCCTGAACATGCTCTGAATATGAAATTGCCACCTGTTGAGCGATAAATGAACCAGACTGATGCCCCAGAAGATAAGCTTTTTTAATTCCGATGACGCGCATAAATTCATTTACATCTTTCGCCATCTGAGGAATCGTTACAGAGGCAAAGCCATCGGTTGTAGACGCACCACACCCGCGCATGTCTGTATAAATGAGCTGAAACCGATCTGAGAGACCGTGGAGTGCTGGGCGAATATAATCATGGTTAAAACCATACCCCCCATTGAGCACGATGATCACAGGCTTAGGTTTCATTTCGGGTGAGGAATCATCGAACGCGCCTCCCACCACATCATAATAAATCTGAATGCCATTGACGTTCGCTAACATAATGCCCTCTCAGATAGTTCATTACGATAATAAGAGTGTTTTTGAGGTAAGCTGCACAATCTGAGCGAAACTAATTTCATCAGGTTCTCAAAAGCGATGTACCTGGGAACCCCCCAAAAGAAAGTGGGTTATCAGCACCGAAACGCAATTTACAGCCCGTCACACTTCCTGAACACACATCAAGGCTGGGATCGTCGACAGGGTTATTGAACTTGTCAAAATAGTTCGTCCCGGCATAGTCGCACCCATCCCCTGAGCGGTATTTACCACGCATACACCAGGTGCAAACGGAATGAAGTTGACGCGTCGGAATTTGCAGCCCCTGGAGGTCCATCGGGCTTGAAAGCGTAAATTCGACCTGAACTTTTGTTTCGCTGTTCTTCGAATCGATATAGAACACCCGAAGTTTTTCCTGAGTAGGATCAGCTGTCGGATTACCGGCTTCAAAGTTTCGTTCGTCAACATACTGAGCCAGCGTGTCATGAATAGTGACTTTAGCCTGAAGCATGTCTTCGAATTGAAGGCAAAGCGCTGTAATTGATCCATTAAGGTTCGCGACAGTCAGTCGCGGCGAGGGAGCGCTACCGGTCGTTGAAACCTCCAGCCCTTCAATCTTACATGGCCATGCTGAGTACTCCTGATCTTGCCACCAGATCGATTTAGCCGGTAATAAAGACTCATCACCATTGGCGGCTAAAATTTCTGCTTCAGAATGTGGGAGGTTATGGGAATGAAAACGTAGGACTTCATCGACACCGAAAGCTGAACCATCGACTTCATAGAGTCTGATCTCGTTGCCAGGCTCAAGTTTTTGATAATCACTTGTTAGACTCATGGCGAGAAAGCCTGTGTGAAGGTCGCGGTTAACTCAAAGAGTCCCGCGCCGAGTGCGGTAGGATTGTAAGAGGCGCATCGATACAGACCTAAAGGCTCTGAAGGCGGCTCCCATGCGAAGGATTTAGTGCCCTGATGGTTATCCAGGAACGTTTTAATTTCCTCAATAAAATCTTCTGTCCCGGTAAAGGTCAGATTCCAGTTTTGTGACCGATTATTAATGCCATTTCCGGCAACCTGCATATAACCATCACCAAACTGGATTGACCGAACATTAAACGTCACATCGCCTGATGCATTTATCCGAGCGCACCAAGTAAACGTGTCTATGGCCATGAGACCTCTTTTAACGTCTGCCTTTGACTATGCGACCAATGTCGCCATCGTCGCGTAAATCGCGTGTGAGGTTGCGCTTATAGCGTTCGTCAACAAACCGACCGATCTCGTTACCAAACTGACGCCAGTCCGCTGAATTTGTTGTTGATTGGGAACCTGAATCCGAGATTGTGATATTCACCTGAACACCACCGTTCGGAGATTGAGAAGCTGAATTGAGTCCACTGGCTTTAACGCCTAATGAACCATCGGCGGCACGCTGCAGCGGAATGATTGCCTCTGGACCATCTTCACCCATAAGACCGGCACCACTGGCAAACCTGAACATCGTGGGAGAGCTGACAATAGAGTTACTGAAAGCACTCAAGCCATTCGCATAGATTCCGCCTTTGGCGTTAGCAGTTGCGGCACCGCCAAAAAATCCTGAAATCCCAGAAATGGCTGAGCTGAACAATCCTCCAGCATTACTAAAAAGATTCGATGCTGCGGCCTGAAGTGCGACCTTCTCGATCATCTGAAGGACAGAAACGCTCCAGTTCTTCCAGCTGACAGTGTTCCCCTGAAGCGCCGAATTGACATTATCGAGCGCGCTCGACATCGCTGAACTCACATCACTTTCAACTGTTGATGATATGTCTGAGGTTGAGTCCACCCAATTTTGAAAACCAGTCTTCGCCCCATTAAGCCAGTCTGATTGAAGCGTATCGATCTTCTTATAATAATCCTGCTGGCTGGCAATTCGGGTCTCAAGAGCTTCGTTAAGAGCGCTGGTTTCCCTGTCGTAAACGCTCTGATTGATATCGCCCCTTTCACGCTGGCGATCCAGATCGCGCTGCTGCTCCAGATAATCCTGACGAATACTGATAATGTCCTGAAGACGCTGTTTTTCCTGGTCGCCCAGACCGAAACCAGATGTCGCAACATCATTTGAAGCCTGGTCGTTTGCGTTTTGCTGTTGAAGATTAGAGATATATTGCTGAACAGAGAGATTATCCTGGTTCGCTTTCTTCACCGCGTTGAGACGGTCAACTTCAGACGCGAGATCCTGAAGCCGTTCTTTCTGACCTGCATTGAGGCCTTTCAGATTCCCTGTTGTGAGTTTGAAGTTCAGTGTTTGAAGTGCTGTTACCTGCTGTGTTTTCTTACCTGTCGTATCAATCAGGGCAATCTGACGCTGATATTCTAACGTTGCCGATTTATAAGCACTGGCAAGTTGCTTAGCCGCCTGATCATTGCCATTTGTTTTCCCATTATTTGAGAAATTGCCAACTGTCGCTTGTTGTGTGGGAAGAGCAATATTGCCTAAATTAAGTGAATTGACGCCTGATTGTTGTTGATTGTTAAAACCAACATACCCACCAGCTTTGAACCTGTCAGGGATAGACGAAAGCAAAGAAACAAAATTCGCTGCGCGAGCTGCAATGGTTCCTAAATCAGCAACCAAAGACGCTACACCGCTTACCAGTTTCGTTAAACCTTCCAGTACAACAGGATCCGTGAATGTTTTTCGAAGTTCATCGAGTCCTCGCTGAAGCGGACTGAGGTCGACGTTTGCCAGACCAGCCGCAATCTGAGTTTTCAGGCCATCAACCTGACCGCGAAGATCCTGGAAAAAATTACTGACTTTCACCAGGCTCTGGATCTGAGACTCATCAGGAGCCAGTCCATAATCTTTAGCGGCTTGTTTAAACTGATTCAGCTGCTTGTTATTGTTCTCAAGCAAAGGAAGAAGCCGCGAACCATCGTTCACCAGGCTTTCAAGGATGTTCGTCTTACCTGCTGTTGAAAGATTGGAGTTATTTAACGCGTTCCCAATTTGCTCAAGAATTTTATCAGGCGACAATTTTTGAAGCTTGACCGCTGAAAGCCCTAAAGTGTCGAGTGCCTGAGCGGCGTCGCCAGATTTATTCAGTACCGCATCGCCAAGCTTGTCGTTAATGTCTTTGAAGATATCCGATATCTGATCGCCTGCGATGCCAGCCCGCGACGCTGCATATTGCCATTGAAGAAGGTTTTGGGTCGAAATGTTAAGGGATTTAGCCCAGCGATCGGTTTCGGCAACCTGATCGGCTGTGTTTTTGACCATCTGAAGGGTTGCGGCCCCAACGCCTTCAGCTGCGCCGACAGCTGCAGCGGCAACACCGGCTAACGCTGTTCCGACTTCGACAGCGGCGGCCTTCATGTTTTTGCGCCACTTATCAGTAGAACGTTCAGCCTGTGTCATTCCACTAACGAACCCGCCAACTTTCGCTATCAGGTCAATCGTGAGTGTTCCAAGCGATCTTGCGGCCATAGTCACCCCATAAAACCCGCTTGCGAGTTTATTTCAAATGTCAGTGATTAAGCCCAGGTGTTCATGGCTTCTTTTAGGGAAATAGGTTCGTCTGGTTCGGGGATGGGCTGATTAAAATGAGAGGTGAAGTCTGTGGGTTCAAAAGGCGGCGTTTTATTGTCTCGATTGACGTTAGCCAGGACACTTGAAATGACACCCTGCGCCCATTCGGTCCGAAGGCCTGTATTGAGTGACCCGTATTTGTCTCGATAAAGCGCCCAGATTTTAAACTCTCGAAGGCTGAGGTTTTCTTGCGCCTGGGCGATCGAGTGCCCACCGATCCCATTCAGGACTAATTCACACCAGAACTCGTCTTCTTCACTGAGCTGATACCCTTTCCCAGATCGTTTACTTCCTGAATCGCTAACAGCAAGGCTATCGTAAGGCCACCATCAAGGGATCCACGCTCAGGATCGGCTTCACCCGTGATATCAGCTGCGGTGAAAATCGGCTTCCCCTGCTCATCGCATATTGAAGCGGCGATGCGTCCCGCGATGCCATCAAACTTGCCGCCAATCGCCATAATGTCAGATGTCGCTGTTTGATACCCTTCTGGGCGAACAAAGACTGTCGCTTTAAACTGGTCCTCACCCTGTGACCATTCTATTTCTTTCTCAACAGGTCGACCCGTGAACGCGCCCATCCCCTTGAGGTTATCGATAGTCAGTTTCATCATGATTCCGAAAATAAAAAACCCGCCGAAGCGGGTTGAATTTAAAGTGATGTGTATATCGGATGTTCCGTGTTATTCAACTGATAGGTGAATTGCAAATAACCATGTTGCCAAACTGGCAACTCAACAATCATCTTTTTATGAGATTTAACTTCTCTAATGAATTTTGATTCATTATTTATGAAAACAACGGAATTATCACCATCGTCTGAACGAGAAAGCGAAAAGGATTCAACTTTATCATTATCAAATTTAACGTGAGCAACACAACCACTAAAAGAACAATTGATCTGCCCATCGGTCAGCCGAAGATAAACCTCACTAGGTTTAATGCTTTCTTTGTCCTGCCTTTTCTTAAGCTTAACATTTTGAGATCGTAAGACGACATCAACCGAGGAACCATGATTATATGGGAACTCAAGATTGAAATGGTTTTCAGAACGGTTAAGTTCAAACTTCCTTGTCGTATCTCTCATTTCATCATGAGAATAATCAACTGACCAGGGATTAACTCCGACAATTTTTTTAACTACCGGCTTAACCGGTAAGGTTGATTCATATTTAACGGAATCGTTGTGAGAGTAAATTTCTTTATCCCCCCCCTTATAGGGGTGATACCAGTCAATTGCAGACATTACCGACAAAGAAAATCCTGCCACTAAAACGCCGACACCAAAATATTTTAAAACCTTCATATCATCTCCAAAACCATTGCGGAAATGATACTTTGTAGATACATGTCGTTTTTAGCTATTCATGCCATCGAATGGGGCTTTCACCCCAATTGGTTTAAGAACCAGCATCGTCAACCTTTGGAACCCAGATGCCTGCGCCAGAACGCTGAATTGTACCCGTAGACTGAACCACTGTGTTCGCCTGAAAATCAAACGGGAAGTCTGAAACATACCCTTTAAAAATGTACCAGGTGCGGTCGGAGGGCAAAATCAGGCCATCAACAGCATCATCAGAATCACTGCTGTCAATTGTCGGTTCTGATTCACCGTCACTCCAGCCAATAGCGAAAACCAGATCGGCCTGATCGGCATTTTCAGCCAGATTACTCAACATCAAATGACTGGCATTTGATGGATCAGCATTGAGGGTCAATGAAGCCTGCGCGGGCGTCCGAAGCCCTTTCTTATAGGTTCGGGTACTCTTTTCACTCAGACAGGTGTCTTCAATCTGATCGGCTGGCGAAGAGCCTGGGTTAAACGCGGTAATACACTCGATCTCCCCGACTGTCACATTATTGTAAACATATAACTGAGTACCTTGAGTTAATACAGACATACGTTCTCCAGGCAAAAAAAAACCGCCTTTCGGCGGTCGGTTGTGATTATCCCTAGCGTAGAACTATCCAGTCCACATCAAATGAATAGCGGAGACTCATTGTTTCATCGTCTCGTGTCTGATCCCCCCATCGAGTGATATAGGCGTGAGGTTCAATCGCATCCCTTAGAGCCTTCGCAATGTTTGTAACAACAGCGGCGGAAGGTCCGAACACATCCATCTGAAATGAAAAGGTGTCGACATCAGGCAAATTCCCTAAATACTGCTCAGCGGATCCTCCGTAGTTTTGCCACCTTGCATAGGGATAGATGACCTTCTGAGGAATATTGGCAAACGGATAAAGACGAAGAGGCGAACCGAGTAACGCAATTACTGAATCATTTTTTGAACAGACTTCAAAAACTGGTGCCATCATGGTGCTACACCTCGTTTCCTTGCGCGACGAATGGCCCGGTCTATAGCCTTGTCATATTCAGTCGTAAAGGTATTAACAACTTCATTGACACTGCTGTTCATGGCAGGCCGCATGATAGGTCTCGCCGCCATCTTTTCAGTGCCAAACTCCAGCAATCGCCAGTGAGGCGTGGGCGCATTCTCACTGAGATCAGGATGGTCGACCAATACCGCGCCATGAAGGACACCGATTCGAAAAGCGATGTCACCGCTTTGACGAAATAACCGCCCGTTCCAGCGAAGCGCGATGTTATCTCTGATGCTCCTCCCTGTATGTTCGTCATCCACGCGTTCAGCGTTCGCTTTTGCTTTATTGACGATGATATTTCCGGCCTTGCGTAAAGCGGCTCTTCCGCCCTTTCTCCTTAAGTCATCGCTTATTTCATATAGTTTTCCAATCAGCTCATCGACACCAATCAGCGAAAAATCCACACGATCAGCCATCATTCACCCCTTCTGAACAAGGAAGCGTAAGGTAATCCAGACCCGACCAGGGATCAGGCAAGACAGCTTGGATGTTGTAGATTTTATCTCTGAATAAAATCCGCCACTCGTTCGTGATATCAGCACGATATCGAATCGTTATCCTTACCTGTATTTCAGACTGAAGCACAGCCGCCGCAATAAACTCACGTCCTGAAAGAGGCGCGACTTCAGCCCAGACTGATGCTCTTGTTTCCCAGGTAAAGGTGATATCACCGAATTGCGGATCCTGATGAGCTACGTGTTCCTGAAGGTCGACGTAATGTTTCAGCTTTCCGGCCTGCATGATTCACCCCTGAGCCTTTCCGCTCAGGTACATTTGAGCGGGTAAGTCTGCTTCAGATTCTGAAAGATAGGTTTGATAGATGATGGCAACGAGGGCTTCATTTGAATCGGCGAGACGGTTAATCGCTTTCGTTTGCGCTTTTAGTACGCTGATCAGTTCGCTTTCCAAATGCTCGTTCATAGGCAAGTCGGGCCATTTTCTTGATCCATGCACGCCGCGCGGCGCAACCAGCACAAGCCATAATGCCTCCTTAAATGATGGTCGGTTTGCGAAGTGAATAAATCAGACTGGAAACGGAAAACGGCAAATACCCCTGATGATAAACAGACTCTTCTTCCCCATTGCGCACACGGTCAAGAATGCCTATCAGGATCAGGGTTGCCATTTTCACACGGTCAAGCTCGTTGGTCCCTTCAATCACGTTGCCGTCATCATCAACCAGGATATCTCTTGAGCTTTGGATATAATCGAGGACAGCGGCACTAGCAGAATAAATTTTCTGCTGAAGATCATCATCACCCTCTTTAGTAACGACGCGAAGGTGATTTCTGGCTTCATCTAACGTGACAAAAGCAATCATTGTTTACCCCCTGCCGTCTCGCCCACGTTTAACCGCCAGACGCCAGCCAGACGAACCGGCTTCATTTGGACGATCGGACGTGTCAGCGTAACAGTGCCAGATAGACCCACCGAAGGTGACGCAATCCCCAGCCATATATTTACGGCCTGGCTGATAGACGTCGCGATAAATCATCACCGGCAATACAAAAGATTTCTCTTCGCTCTCGCCGTTAGATTTACTCAGGGTCACTGTGAACTGGCGTTCATCCTTCTGGTTTACCTGAATGTCATTAAGACCGTTTACAACACATTCCCAACCATTTATCCCGGCGGTTTTTTGGTAAGCGCGCCATAAGCCGCCGTTGTGTAAAGCGTAAGTCCCTCGCGGATAGCTTTTCGACATATCAATGTCAGGAATGACTTCGATCTGAAGCCCGTCTTTTCCGTCTTCGCCTTTCTTACCCGGTTCAGGTAACTCAATATCCGCAACTTCCTTAATGACTGCGGCCTGAATCATCGCGCTGAAGTCAGGTATATCGACCGGCACGGGTTCAGGAAGCTCGATTTCTGCGACAGCTTTCGTCACCATTGCCTGAATATCAGGTAACGGTTCAGGCTCTTTCGGCTGAGGAATTTCAATCGATGCAATTGCTGTTTTCACGATCGCTTCGATGTCAGGTAAAGGTTCGGGCTGAGGAATGGTGATAGCTGACACGGCATCTTCAACCATTGACCGAACCTCATCACCTTGCACCATTACTGGCAACAGAACAGATTCAACGGCGTCTAACACCATTTTATCGATGTCAGGTAATGGCTCCGGCTTCGGCAGGTTAATTGCTGCGATTGCATCGCTTACCTCATCAGAAATGAGCTGTCCAATATCCGGTAACGGTTCCGGCTGCGGAATCTCGATCTCTGCGACTGCGGCTTTAACCATCGCCACGATATCAGGGAGAGGTTCTGGTTTCGGAACGTCAATTTGACTCACCGCTGTTTTCACCATCGCTTCAATATCGGGTAATGGTTGAGGCTGAGGCAATTCAATTTCCCGAACAACTGCCTGAATCATCGCCTCAATATCAGGAAGTGTTTCAGGCTTTGGAAGCTCAATATCATTTACAGCGGCTCTGACCATCGCGTTAATATCAGGCAAAGATTCAGGTTCAGGGATTTCGATTGCAGATACTGACTGTTTGACAGCTGATAACACCATGCCTTCCAGATCGGGAAGCGGTTCAGGCTGAGGAATATCGATTTTCGCGATCGCCTCTTTAATTAAAGTCGGAATATCGGGAAGCGGCTCAGTTTCAGGAAGTTTGATCAGGCTGACAGCCTCTTTCACCATCGCGGCGATATCCGGGAGAGGTTCAGGTTCTGGTAATGAGATATCATCTACAGCGTCTTTCACCATACTTTTGATATCAGGCAACGGTTCAGGTTGAGGGATCGCTATGCCTGCAACGGCAGTGTTAATCATCCCTTCAATATCAGGTAACGGTTCTGGCGAAGGAAGGACAATGTGAGAAACAGCTTCGTCCACCAGCTGCTTCACGTCAGGGAGCGGTTGTGGCTTTGGAATTTCAATCGCTGATACTGCCTCATTCACCATCAACTGTATGTCAGGGAGCGGTTCTGGCTTGGGTAATTCAATATCAAGGACCGCTTTGTTCACAAGCGTCACTACATCAGGTACTTCAACTGGTTTCGGTTCAGGGAAAGAAATAGCCAAAATGGCTTTATCAATTAGAGCTGAAATTTCGTCGTGAGTTATCGCGTGATTCGGTGTTTCAGCCAGTACATCACGAACCATTCCCGCGATATCCGGTAGCGGTTCAGGCTCAGGAAGCTTTATTTTTTTCAGCTCTTCATTAATGAGCGTTTTAAAGTCCGGGGTCTCAGGTTTTGGCGTTTCAATTTGAGAGTAAACGCGTGAAATAATAGCTGATTCATCAGGTAATGATTTTTCAAACGCTTCGAACCGGTTCAGTAAAAGTTCAAGGTTTTCACCAAATTTCCGAATAGTCTCCATGAGATTAGAAATTGCATCAGATTGGTTTGAAATCGTCTCTTGCTGCTTTCTGATTTCTTTATCTTTTTCTTCAATCACCGGATCAATGAATTCATGCATTTCAGCAAGAGATTCAGCGGCTTTCTCTGCGATATTCTGCCTGATGATCTCAGCAAACGAGGCTTCGCGTTCAGATATCATGAGGTTTCCCAGTAATAACGGATTTTTTTGCGATAACAAAAAGGCAAAGTGACGCTGATCGTCTGCTGATGCTGACTGAGAAGCCTCGTTATCATTCGCGGGAGGAGTGTTGTCGTCTTCTGTTGAGGGCGTTTCGGGCGCTGAGGGCGATGACGTGCCAGCTGCAAACGGATTATCCTGAGCGTCACGTTTAGCCAGCGCTTCAAGAGAATAATTCTGTTGCTGGAGGTAAGGTGTATCTCCCCCTTCAACAGGTGGCATATTCTCTTTAATACGCGCTTCATTTGGAGCCAGGAAACCAGCGCCAATCCCATCACCATAAGATTTATACCGGGCGGCAGTATCCATGCGAAGAAGACGACTATGATCGAACTCGACACAGGTCTGTTCATCGAGGCTGAAGGTATCGGCGATCAGCGCCTCAATCGCTGTCATGTGGACCTGAAGGCACTGAGAGTAATAAGCCTGCTCCAACGCTTCAATGTTGTTGTATGACGGCGTTTGCCCCGTATCGATTTTGTATAAAGGAACCCTGAAGGTCGAGGCCACCAGCTGGTTCGACAGATTCAGTTGCTCAACCAGTTGCGAATCAGTTGCTGTCTGGGACACTGCGACAAAACTCGCGCCATCAGCGAGTAGCGCTGTCTTCCCCGCGTTTTCGCCGGTATAGCCTGCGTTCCAGTTGTCCTTAATTTCCTTTGCTTTATCCTGGTCAACTGAGCCAGGAACCACGATTATTCCGCCAGGTTTACCCCCATTTTTGAATGTATGCGCAGAATTCCTGAGCATCGCCTCACCACCAACAGCGGCTAGACCACTCGCATAAACCGGCGACAATCCGCAAAGCGGATGAAATAACGTATTAAATCTGTCATGAATCAGTTCACGGGCGGGCACAAATAACCCACCACTCAGACCGTTGAGTTCATCTGTCAGAACCGAATAAAAGATTTCACCATCATCGGCGATATAAGGAATAACCCGACGAGGGTCCAGAACGCGAAGCTGACGCACACGATCAGCATCATCACGTAATTTGAGAATGTACGCGTTTCCGTGAGCCAGTTTAGAGATCATCCAGAGTTCGAAGAACTGCATGGACGTTTGATAAAAGTTCGGCTTAATCAGTAACGGGCTGAGCGCTGGATTATTCGCATTAACCCAAATTCCATTGGACTGACGATGCTTAACGCTGATCGGCATTTTTGCGATGTCAGCGGAAATGAGTGAGATACAGGAAAAGATAGCCGGATAAGCAAGGACACTATCTAAATGCACCTCGATATTCTGTTGCCATGCACCAGAAAAAGGTTCTAAAACGCGACTCCATGCCCCTGAGTTAATCGAATGTAACGCCTTTTCTTCTTTCGATTTTCGGCGAAGAAAATTAAACATCGCTGGAACCTCTTTCGACTAACGTTTTTTTGGAGAGCGCACCTTGTCCTTTACCGTCTTTTCAACCGTTGGAACGATTTCGACAAAACCCGCCAGCTGAAGAATCAGGGCATGATCCCCACGTATAAATTTCTTCTGCCCAGCGAATGCATCATGAGTCGACTTAAGATATCGGACTTGGATCATAGTGATAGGCGGGGCGACCCCCGCCATTCTCCTTAGCTGCCAGCGGTTACGCTGTAATCAACGCCAGTGATGACAGACACCGCCGCGTCGCGGCGACGCTGCCAGTTGATCCAGCGCTCAGCGCGAACAGCAACGCTGTTTGTCTGGAACATGGACACCAGCTCAATCGGGGTCGGAGTGATTGAATCGTGAGTTGGTGCGCTCTGCATTTCGAGCGATGCCTCAGTTGAGATATCGATCGCAACGCCGCCATCGTCCGCCAGGTAGATGTTTGGCGCGTCCACCAGGATCAGCGAATCACCGATGTACTGAGAGACAATGACCGGCAGACCGTTGAACGTGCCGCCGAACATGGTCATGTCAGGGTATTCACGCTGACCCAGCGCATTTTTACGCTGCGAAAGAGTTAGCGCCGTGGTTGATGACATCAGCCAAACAGCCCCGGTTGGTGACAGATTGGCGTCAATGAAAACGCTGAGCGCGGTATTTGCATCCTGATCAGGAACGCCAGTCGAAGGTGAAGACGCCGCACCATTAGTGACCGATGCCGGTGATACACCATCAACCGCTGTTTTTGCTGGATCGATAAAGTCAGTGTCCAGGCGTTCAATGACGGCATCAGCCAGAGACTGACGAACCAGTGAGTCAGCTGATGGGGTTGAAAGACGAATAACTTCGTCAGTCAGAACCGCAATCGCAGCGACTTTGGTGAAGCCTAAGGTGATCTGAGAGAAGTCGAAGCTGGTCAGCGGTTTGGCTTTACCCTCACCTACCCAGTTCGCCGATCCGCCAGATGTCTGACCTTTAATGCGGACATTGAACGGAATTCGGGTCAGTCCGGGAATGCCAGTATTGCCAAAACGACCGATGATGGTCTGTGGACGAAGAAACTCGATGAAATCAGCGGTGTAATCCTGCACAGTCACCAGATTACCAGCCCAGTTTGGATCACTGGTGGAACCAGCGGTAATCAGATCCTTCATAACACTCTGAAGCTTGATGTCGTCGGGATATTGATGCTTAGCCAGAAGAGCGGCTTCAGATTTAACGCCTTTGGTTGCTGCCAGCATTTTCGCCATGCGTGCAAAACCAATGCCTTTCTCCTGGGGTTTCTCAACGTGGATCACGGCTGGCGCCTGGTTGGATTTGGTCGTAGTCACGACATCACCACCAGCTGCAGGCTGAACCGGCTTTGCGGTTGCTGCTTTCTGACTTTCCAGATCACGAAGCCGGGAAAGATGCGAGTCCAGGCTTTTTACTTCCTGGCTGATTTCGTCATATTTCTCTTCTTCTTCGGCATCCAGGGTCCGGCCTTCGTTGTAAGCCTTTTCCATGACTTCAGCGCGCTCAGCGTCAAGCGATGCACGTTTCATTTCAAAACTTTTGATTTGTTCTCCCACGTTCATGAGATTTCCTTTTTTGTTTGTTAATGGAGGTGCTGTAACGCCAGCGGATTTAGTCAGATGGACCACTCTTCGCGGAGTGGGCGGAGCGACGGGGGGTTGCGGAGTGCCAGACGAGGCGCGCAGTTTCTGATCGAGCGATCTCACGGCTGAGATCGTTCCTTCTGAATTGGCGGGAACCGTAACAACGGAAAGCTCGTACCATTCCCATTCAGAGAATCGAATTCCGCCCTCATCGATGTAGGAATATTCGATGGGGCGAAACCCGATTGAGAGACCTTTAACAAGGCCCAGTCGGATAGATTGCCAGGCTTCATCAAGTCGGGCGGCGAGCTGGCTGGGGAGATCGGCCTGAGCGAGTCGGGCCTTGATTTCAATACCGTCTTTCGTTACACGAGCGCTTGTGACCTCGCCAATTGGCGACATGTGATCGTGTTGCCATAAAAGCGGGATAGGAATTTGAAATTTCGCGCCTTCCGGCATCACGATATCGCCATAGCGATCAGGCGTTGGCGTTGAGGCAATACCGGTTATTTCTCGTGTTTCTTCATTTACCGCCTTCAGGTGCAACAAACTGATTGCGCGTTGCTGCTGCATTAGATTTTCCTCAGGCAAAAAAAAAGCCCGCTAGGCGGGCTTAGATTGATCCTTTTTTGTTTTCAGGAGGTGTTAAGCTGATGTTATTAACAACCTATATCTAAAACAAAATCAGTTACATAGGTTAAAAGTGAAAAATCAAAAACAGAATTCATGTTCATCCAGAACGGCTATTGAACCTCTACACCGGGACCAGTCATTAAAAGTTGCGACTCTCGTCCTCGCTGTCACGGTAACGGCGTTGGTTATCTTCACGATTATTTAAAAGAGGAGGAAATATGTTTATTAAACAATATATCGTCGACCGTAAACACCTCGATTTTCAGGGCGTTGTAGATGGGCTTTATTACCCGTTTTACATGGAGTGGACTCGACATGCTTTCATGCGTGAGGCATTAGGAATCCATATCGAACAGCTTTTCGAGATGGGCCATATTTATATGGTTCTCGAATATCAGATCAAATTTCGCAAGAGCTTACGCAAAAACGATAAATTTTCCGTGAGCTGTCAGCTTGAAGCTAATGAGAAAAAAACTCGTGTGAACTTTGTTCAGAAGATATTTATTGGTGATCAGGTTTATGCTGAAGCCACATTTGTTTGCACCTGTATGGCTAAGGGCCGCCCGACTATTCCGAACGTTATCCTGAACATGTTTGATTCAGACTAACCGATGGGCGGCGTTGCCGCCTTTCGTGCTCAAAGAATCGTTAATATGTAAAGCCTCAACGCTGAAACTTTTCAGATTAAATATCCGTCGTTAATTTCCGGGAGCCTGAATAAAATATATGGACCTAAAGAAAATTGCTCTTAAGGCAATAGATAAGATTAAATCACACCCTGTTTTTGACAAGTACAAGCCAGAAGTTATCGGTCGGGCACGTTATTATAAAATTAACAACTATCGCGCTCGTGTTGAGTTTGATGAAGATCTGAATATGTATGTGGGTTCTTTTGATGAGCTTAATGGGATGACATGTTTCTTTACCTATTATGAAGCCGATATTCGCAGTACAGCGGCGCAATCTTTAAGGACTTACCTCAAATACTGCGAAGATAATGGACTCGATCCGCGCGGATTCTAACTAAAGGGCCATATGGCCCTTTATATGTCAGCCCCAGAATCTCGTTGAATCATATCGATAAGGTTCAATATAAGAAGGCAAGTCACCAGGGTTATAATTGCAGTCGAGATAAATAGCACTTTGAAGAAGAGGCATATGGATAGATTTCCCATGCTTGATCTCCAGTTTATTCAACAGCTCGTCGCAATCAAATTCGCCCTGCTTCCTCATTTCATTCAGGTTAACGATCAGATCAGACTTTGCCATACTCGTTCCTCACAAAATGTAGTAAACAGGCATTATCTAACAAAAATCCGACCTAAAAATCATAATCTGAGCGGTCATTCAGACATAAAAAACCGCTCGATTTGGTTATCTTTTAGAAAACTTTTGACATAAAAATTCACCTCCACTGGAAAATACTCACAATAGATTTCAGCTAGAGGTAAAAATGAAAAAAATCGCAATCATCGGTGCGGGTCAGTCAGGACTTCAACTCTCATTAAGCCTGCTTAAATATGGTTATCTGGTTACGCTGTTCAGTGACAGGAAAGCAATCGATATTTTAAACGGTAAAGTCATGTCCAGTCAGTGTATGTTCAATAATGCTATTGAGATTGAACGCCAACAAGACCTTGCTTTATGGGAAGAAGATGTTCCTTTCATCAATCACTTTCAAATGAATATTAGTCAGAATGACATGTTTAAAGAGCCTGTTTCATGGGCTTCAAGCTATGACTTTCCTTCATATTCAGTCGATCAGCGAATAAAACTCCCTGCCCTCATGGATATGTTTGTGTTCAGGGGTGGAAATCTTATTATCAAATCGATAACGCTTTCAGACATGATCAGTCTTTCTGAGAATCACGACCTCGTAATTGTTGCCACCGGAAACAAGCTACTTTCATCAGCGTTCGAAATAAATGAAAAGGAATCGCCATTTAACTGCCCTCAGCGTTCACTCGCTTTAACTTACGTTAAAAACATGGATCGCCCTTCTGACGTTGCGTCTTTTAATATTTGCCCTGGTGTAGGCGAATACGTCACGTTCCCCGCTCTGACGGTTAAGGGAGAATGTGACATAATGGTTTTCGAAGGTGTCCCGTCCGGCCCTATGGACTGCTGGTCGAATGTTCAAAGTCCTGAAGAGCATTTAGCCACTAGCCTGAGAATATTGAACGACTGGTTTCCGTCTGAGGCTCAGCGTTGTTCTCAGGTTTCGTTAACAGATCAATGCGGTTTCCTGACAGGTTCAATAACACCTGTCGTTCGTAAGCCGGTAATGACGTTACCGAACGGCAAAAAGATTTTGGGGATGGGCGATACTGTTGTTCTGAATGATTCTATAACTGGTCAGGGTGCGAACAGCGCCGCTAAGTGTGCCGAAATTTATTTCAAAAGTATTCTCGACAATACCGGACCGTTTGATCAGGACTGGATGGAGGATACTTTCGCTAAATTTTGGGATTATGCAGCTCATGTAGTACGCTGGACAAATTCATTACTCATTCCACCCAGCACACACATTGCTTCATTATTATCAGTTGCCTCAACAGATAAAGTTCTTGCGAAAAAAATCGTTGATGGATTTGATGATCCGAAGCAACTTTATCCGTGGTGGTACGGGGAATAGTAACGTCAGATAAAGAAAACCCCGTAATCCTTTTTAGTTGGCCCTGGATTTAATGCCATGAGCGAGACGGCATCAAACAGGGCCATTAATGGGTCGATTTTTCCGGTGCCACTCGCCTGTTTAGTGATAAGCGTGGCATTCCCGGAAGGAACGACTTTAGCGTTCGAGACACACCAGTTCATTAATGGTTGCTTAGCATGAATCATTGCACCCTCAGCAAGCTTCCGTTCTGCCGTCTTAATTGCTCCGCCCAGTCGCCAGCCCTGGCTGATGCCAATAATCGAATCTTGTGGAACGCCTGCCTCAACCATCGCATCGAGTAACATTCCAACGCCAGCGGGATCCATGCCAACTTTATCGAGTAAACCGGCGTTGAAGATTTTCATCACCAGCTGGGCGATCTGCTCAAAGTCTTCACCCACTTCCTCAATGATGGTGAAATCACCGTTACTGACGAAATCGTTCAGCTTACTCTCTTCACTTTTACGTCGTTCAACCGCTTTTTTTGTTGCCCAGCCATAAGACCAGCTGAGCCATAGGCGCGTGTTCCTGTCCCGCCCGACAATCGATAGCCCTAACAGGTCATCAAGACCGCCGCCGTCTATACCCACACAAATCACTTCAGAACGCTTCAGGATAGTGTCAAACGTAATGCTGGCGTCTTCCTGTTGAACCCAGTAGTCAGCGCCCGGCCACCTGTCATTTCGGAGATTCATCCCGATTTCAACATTCAGGTGTTTAGCCAGAAACTGTTGATAAGTGCCATCTGTTTTATTTTTATACTTCCTGAATTCGCCCTCTAACCATTCACGGCTAACTGACCTGCCTATATTTGGATTCGTGATAAAAAAATTATCAGAATTTTCATAACCCTTGTTTTCGATAAGCTTTTGAGGGAATTCATAAAGGATCCCCAAAGTTTTCGGATCGTGAATAACACCGTCTCTGACGTCTCGCCAGTAGTCGAGTTTTTGCTTGAAAATTCCCGCTGGCGGTTCATCACTTTGGGTTGTCAGGAAGATCACCCAGCCTTCATTTCGCGAGACCTGTCCACCGAGTGCTTCCATAAACATCGACTCAGCTTTAGCACGCTTACCAAAAATCCAGAGTTCATCAACCAGAATTCGACCTGATTTCTTACCGGAAACTGTATCTGTGTCAGCTGCGACGACCTTCAGCGAGTTGCGGTTTATCCGATGTGTGATTGTTCGGGTGTGGTCCTGAACGTGGAAGATGTCAGACAACACTTCATCAGAACGGATCATGCTCGCTGCGGGTTTGAAACTGTTATCAGCAACTTCCTTTGTTGGGGCAAGAATCAGATGTTCTTCATCCTCACGCCAACAAAGAATAAGCGCGGTCAGCATTATTCCTGCTGCAATAGTTGATTTTGTGTTCTTCTTACTAATTAAAAGACCGTATTCGCGGATCAACTGATTTCCGGTTTCAGCATCATAGCCGCCGAAAATCGCTGATACAAAGTCGAAGACGAACTGATCGCTACATTCGCCGAAAGTGGGTTTCCCTGGCAGGTCTGACACTTTAAGCTGTTTGAATATTTCTAATCCTACTGATGCAACGTCCGGGAATATTGGAGGTGGAATAATTGACTTCTTATTTATCAGTCGTTCTTCCCAGTCAATGCAACTTGTTGACCAGTTAACCATTTTCACCTTCAAAAAAAAGCTCAGATTGAGAATTAATCAGGCGTATTAAATATTAAATTACCTTTTAATAGAGGTATATTTCTGCAAATTAAAACTTTATGAAAAAAAGAAACGGCTTAACTTTTTTAAAGTCACTAATTTGAATTATTAACAATAAGTTTCGGAGGTGACATCGCTATAAACGCGCCTGTCGCTTTTTTCGCTGCTGTATTCTTTGCTTCTTTCTTCCCACTCTCTCCCATTTTAATCGCAACATAAGGAGCGAGTTTGGAGGCGGCATCAAGGGAAAGTTTAGGGTCAGTAAGGAGATTGTCGTTCATGATTTTTCGCATAACTATCAGCGGGTCATCAATCATCACAGGTTTCACAACCTGAGGTGATTCAACGTCTTTTTCTTGAGGTGGGTTGCTGTCTTCTGCTGGTGAAATGTCGTTTATTGGGGCATTTTTCTTTAATCTTTCAATATATTCCAATACATCTACGTTTTTTGAAAGCTCATGCCCTTTATATTTAGCGCTCTTAGGACTATAACCCGCCAAAATGGCGGATTTAGTCTTATTTTCACCACGCATCCAGGCTTCAGCATACAACCTTTTTTTTGTGGTTAACATTTTATACTCTTTGGTAATTTACGGCTTCTTTAACAAAGAAAGACGGACCTGATCACCGGTATCAAGTTTATAATCACAATAAACCAAACCGTTATGCTCAGTCGCATTGCCATTGCTGTTCAACAATTGGCTCACTTTGTGCCCTTCAGTTGCAAACGGATCGAACCCTTTCCAGTTGCACTCAGAAGAAGTAGGAGAGCAATAAATCATGCTACTGATGCCGTCAGCATCTTTTTCAATTTTGGTTGAAGTGACACTATCAGGTTTTGGGCAAGAAACATCAGCCGCCATAACAGAAAAAGACGCTACGCCGAAGGCGATTGAAAAAATAACTGACTTAATCATAGCAATTCCTTTCTTAATTTAGGGACAAATTATCGTTTTCCTGAATAGGAAACCTTATTTTACTGTCCTTTTATTTATAATAGTGTGCTTTTTTGCAAACAGCTTTGCGTGAAATAAACAATCATCGAATATTTTACCCTTCTTGCTGCTTTGTGATGCGCGTCGATAATAAGAGACCGCTTCACGCGCACCAATATTACAGGCCGATTCGTCATATCCTAAACGGAGGAGTTCTTTGATGACATTTTTTTCAATAAACTCGATGGTTGTCATGCGACAAGTTCTCCTTCATCTGAGAACCCTGGCAATTTTAGCTGTGAAAGTTCCTCAACCGTTTTTCGGACCGCTTCAATCTGTTTCTTCTCTCGCTTTCGGATCTGCATCAGTCCGCTGCCGCGCTGGCCATGTTCTTCGAAAGAATATTGTTCAGCCAGAACAACACGGTTTTGCATTTCAGCAACGGTCAGATTTTTTAAGCGCGCAAAGTCCAGCTGATTGACGTCAACGACCCCTTCAAGCTCGTTCATCCGGTCAAAAACCTTCGCCTGAAGCTCATAACTGAAGCTCATGGCCATAAGACAAGCCTCGCGACGAGGAAATTTATAGATTTTCCGTGTCGATTCTGCCCCGTTAAACGTGGGGTAATTAACATCAGCGCAAAATTGCGCTGATGCGGTTTCGCCGAGTACACGCGGAACTTTCCTCAGAAATTCTTTGTGTTTGAGTTCGGCAAACCCCTTACACGGGAACGTCAAGCCCTTCGCTTCTGCCTTCGATTTTCGCTCTTCGTTGATGAACTTCACCATCTCAAGGCTCGTCATTGTCGGGGCTTCAGTAATGGGCAAGTCGCCCGGTTTGATTTTCATTTTTTCTCCTTCAAAAAGGCGGGCGGTTCCTGTTGAAGTGGTCAAAAAGCGATCTACATCAGCTCTGCTCAGGTAGATCACCTCTTAAGTGGAAAAAAAAATTTACGTGACA